>OFGB01000115.1_pt1 | contig 61298 bp, 50 predicted proteins | sample 1521491 | NCBI WGS metagenome assembly OFGB01 (sample SAMEA3504095, study PRJEB24116) | mouse gut metagenome | biome: mouse gut; feature: mouse-associated habitat; material: faeces | place: Denmark | collected 2011
TTCATATTTACATTTACATCTACATTTACATTTTCATCTACATAAACATCTACATTAGGTTTCTATTTGAGAAACCACTGGTTTTTTATTGTGTAACCTATGGTTTTTTATTGTGTAACCTATGGTTTTTATTTGCGGAACCATTGGTTTTTTACCAACAAGACCACTGTAACTTTGTATATCCCTGTCTCAATAATTTTGCGCAAAAAAATATTCTGTTGGTTTTGATGAAATGAAAACCAGCTTTAATATACGGATTTCTAAAATCATCCTCAACTGCAAAAAAGCTGACGCCACAGAGATACTGTATACAATAAAAAAACCATGATCCCTGTCTGTATCCGGGTTCATGGCTATATTTTTTCTGCGTCCGGCGCAGCTGCACGTCCGCTGTCCGTTCCCCATTCGTCATACGGCAGATGGGGAAGTTTGTTTTCTTTCCTCTTTCCATGCAAAAATGCAGCTGCCGCTATTTCACTGCCCTCGGGACGCTGCGGCGGCAGGCGCGGATAATTGGGAGGCAGCTCCCACTGGCCTTTTTCTGTGATTGTATTGCGCAAATATTGATATCCGCCATTTTCTAACGGCCGAATCACCACTTCATGGAGAAACAGACAGTCTGTCTTGTAGTCATTGCACTTAGCACGGACTGTTAAGGTCAAAGTGCCGTCTGCGTTGTCCCGACAATGCACCACTTCCGGCTCCACAGTGGGATAATAGGTCAGATTTTCACAGCAGATTTCCTGCCATGGATAGCTGTCAGTCACCGCATCATACAGACTTCGTTGGCGTAATTCGGCCAAATTGATATCGAAATAAGGCAAAATCGTTTCCTCAAAGAGCGCCGCCGGAATCCGGTAACAGCTGTAGGGCTCCCGCACACTTTCATACGCTTCTGGAGAAAAAAATGCGTTGTGCTCCATCCTGTACAGATATTCCAGCAAATCATTAAAGGACAGTGTTCCGTAGTCTTCCCTGCTCCACGAACAGGTCAAAAGGTTGTTGCTCAGATACCCGATGGGCGCCAAATACTTCTCTGTGAGGTCATAAAGGGTTTTGTCCACCGGTTTTAGGGAAATCAACTCATAATCCTCGTAGGGAACGCCGGTCAGCACATTTTTATAGTAGAAATTGCCGTACTCTGTCAGCGTCCATTCATCCTCCACATAGCTCACTGAGGAAAAAAAGGGCTCCCCTTCTTCATCCCAATCCACCGAGACATCTACGCGGGTCTCTGCACCGGCTTCATTGCGAAACAGCGAATAATAAAGCCCGCCGCTCTGCGCCACCGACAACACTTCCAATTCTATATCATCTCCACGACACACTGCATCCCAGAAGTCATAAAAGCGCTGGGCATTTTCCAGATAAGAGGGATATTTGCTGTCGCTGTTGAGGACTGCATATCCTTCGGCAATGAAAAACTCTTCAATCTCATCCGCAGCTTTCTGAGAAATCGCAGACTGTCCCCACCTGGATTGGGCGGTTGTCTGTTTCCCGCTTTGGTACAGCTCCTGATAAGCCAAGGCCAGCTCCATACTTCTCGCTCTGGCTTTGATGACAGAATCATGCTCCGTCTCAAGCTGCGCCCACCGTTGCTCCGATACCGCAGTGTCCCACTGCCCTTCCGAGATCACATCTTCGTCCCACGTTTTTTCCCAAGGCTGCGCACTCTGGCATCCAGCGGCAACTAACAGCATCACCAGAAGCACAGGCAGTAAAACTGCGCCCTTTTCCTTTATAAGATTACAGATGTAAGATTTACCGGTAAAATTTTTTCTCTTCCCTATTTTTTTCACGTTGCCCACTCCTCTGTCCAATCTCTCTTTGTCTCTCGCTCATCTCCCATTCTTTTATGAAGAATAGGAAATTCCTTTTATAATTCTTACTTTTGTAATAGTTCATGGTAAAAAAACTGTGCCGCACCTCGCACAACACAATTTTTCTAGCAATTCAGCTGAATTCCCATAGAGGCAAAAATCCCGGCAGCTGTCTCTACCGCAGCCGCGCCGTCGGCATGGGCCTCGTCCTGCAGATGGATTGCAAAGAAATACACATTCTCAGCACTTTCCACATAACCGACAAACCAGCCGCTCACATCTCTGCCGTCTGTTCTGCCGGTGCCTGTTTTCCCATAAAGCCGGCATCCGTTGCGCTCTGTGAGAAACAGGGCATCCTTCACCGCCTGCAGATTTTCCTGCTTCATCTGCCAATCGTTATGATAAAATTTTCTCAAAAGCATGACCTGCTCCAGGGGAGAAATCTTCAGCCTGCCGTCCTTCCAATAGGCAGCAGCGTCCTTGCCCACAGAGCCATTTCCATAGCCGATTTTCCGATAAAAGCCTTCCAATTCCTCTGCGCCGACAGCAGTATCCAAGGTCTGAAAATACCAGTTCACAGAATTTTGCATGGCAGAATGCAAGTCTTGTGTTTCATTCCAGGCTGCAAGCTCCCGGGAAATCCCATCCCATTGAAGCACAGTATCAGAAGCTTTGATCACGCCCTGCTCCAATCCATTGAGGGCGCTATATATTTTGTAGGTTGAACAGGGCGCAATGCGTTGGTGAACTTGCTGCTCATGATAGACATGATAGACATCTTCCGCCTCATCATAGATTACCGCAGAGCCATCACTAGCACCGTAGAATGCACTATAATCATGTTCCTGCACGGCAATGGGCCGCTCTGACCTGTAATATAAATCAGAATCCCAAGCAACTGCTCCATAAGCAGGCACCTCTAAGCCGATACTGCAGAGCAGAAGCAGAATCACACCTCGTCGCAGCAGAGTGCCCCATGCGGTTTCCTTTTTATAATTGGCGATGCAGACAATGCGGCGTTTTATCTGTTTTTTGTCCCCAAACAGGCTGTTCGCTGTGTGCACGGAGCGATTACCTTGCGCCCCTGCAAAGCGCAAAAGCGTCCTCCCATACTCCAAACGTTCCTCCACGCTGTGATAGCAATGCAGCACTGCCCAATCACAGTAGACCTCCCGCTCCTGCCGCATACGGGAAAAAGCCCACCAAACCAGCGGCTGGAACCAATAGAGCATTTGCAAGGCGCACAACCAGAAATTGAGCCAAAGATCCTTATGCCGAATATGCATCAGTTCGTGCAGCAGCATATGCTCCAATTCTTTTGGCGTAGCCTTCTCGATAATTTCCTTGGGAAATACGATATAAGGCTGTCTGCAGCCAAAACTCACTGGTGACAGGAGCAAATCCGATTGTCCCAGGCAGATTCTTTCCCGCACTGCCCCATCTGCAAAAAGAAGCAGCAGCTCAGCGGGAACAGGCTCCATCGTTCTTTTCAACAGTTGAAGCTTTTTATTTCCCAGAAAATACCACATAAAAACTATCATGACGCCCGTAAGCCAAAGAGCCATCAGTCCAGCGCCCGGCAGCGTGGTCTCCCAATCTCCTGTAAGCTGCACCACATCATACTGCCAATCGCCGGAGATGGCAGGCGCAATCAAGGAATATTCTCCGCCAAAGCCCGCAGGCGTCATTGCTTTTTGTGCAAGGGAAAGCTGAAACAAATCCTTGGGCAAAAAGGGAATCGTCAAAGAAACTAATAGGAGATACCACAGCTGATAATGAAATTTCTGAGAAACCCGCTGGCCCAAAAGCTTTTTCAGCAGCAAAATCACACCAAGTAAAACAGCGCTGCACACATTCGCGAGAAGCAATCGTGAAAAGAACATCTCTGTCACCTCTTACTGGTTGCGTTTCTTGTCCAAAATTTCTTGCAATTCTGCAAGCTCCGCTTCCGTCAATTCATTTTTGTCTAAATAGCTGGCCACCATTTGACTTACCGCCCCGTCAAAAAAACGATTGACAAAATTGTCCTGCTCCAGTGCAAGATATGCTTCCTTGGGAATCCGCGGAGCGTAGACAAAGACACGGCCCTCCTTGGTGTGGGTGATGATCCCCTTTTTCTCCAGGCGAAACAGCATGGTCTGTATTGTCTTGGGATTCCATATTTTTCTTTTTGACAGGATTTCCACAATCTCATTGGTATTGATGGGCGCATGCTTCCAGATCACGTCCATCACTTCAAACTCTCCATTGGAAATCTGCGGCAGATTATGCATCATTTTTCCTCCGCTCCTTTTAATCTTACATTTGTAATAATTATATATAGCCATTCACCGCTTGTCAAGGCTGCATGCCGTGTTCTTCATATATATTTTTTGTCTGCATTTGCCTGTTCCTCCGCTGCTCCGGACAATTCCTCTGGTTGTCCCCTTTTGTCAGACTAACGTCTGCCACAGGCTGGACAACTGCGGGAATTGTCCGTCCAGAAGTCGGAATTAAGGCAAAGCAGACAGGTAGAATTTAGTTACTTTGCTCTATGCTTATGTGTTTGTGTTCTGCCTACTGGTTTCTCCGCTTACCCGACCAGAAAAGCGTGCTTCAGACATCGTATACCCGACTAGAAATGCGTCGGGTAGGCGGATAACGCTGCGGGCTGTGCAAAGCGTGATGGATGTCAGTCCAGCAAAGCTGCACAGACAAAGCGTTGTCCGATGCCCGACGCCTTTTTGGTCGGGTACACGGAGGAACAGGCAAAGGTAGGTAAAAAACTGCAATGGCAGACAAAAAACAGCAAAGGTAGGTATAAAAAAGCAATGGCAGACAAAACGCATGGAACCCCTGCATCGTGTTTTACTATGGAGGGGGGCTTCCAACGGATTGTGAAAGCTGCATAGGCAACGTGTTGTGTCCATCTCCCAATGACGGTGGCGCCGATTCGCTCCCCCCCTGTATAACGTTTTGTTATATGGGGGTGATGGCTTCGGGATTTGTGCTGCTGAAGGTTTTGCTGCATGTTTTGTTTTCGTCCACCGGAAATTTATACCAATCCACCGACACTTCTGCGCAGTTCTCTGCACCGACGCAAAGATTTTCATCAGGAATTCCCCGTTCTCCCAAAATCGGCTCCCGCCTGCCTTCCAGCAGCGCTAAGCGCGCTCCCGCTCTTTTTTACTATAGCCCAGCATGGTCTGCAGCTGACCTGTGAGGAACAGCCACAGCACATATACGCTGCCGCCCGCGCAAAGCGCTGCCAACAATGCCACGTCATAATCATTGCCCAAAAGCCAATGACAGCTTTGGATGACCCACAGCATCAAAAAGCTGCCTGCTACCGGCAGCAACATCTCTTTCCAGCTCATGCGAATGGGCACCTGCCCCATCAGCGCCACCAGGTTGCACAAACACTGCAAGCCATAGCCCAGCACCATACCTCCGGCGATCCCGTTGCTGCCCCAGCCCAGAATTCGAATACAATAATACATGCCGATTAACTTCGCCGCAGAACCCCATAAATTGTTGAAAAACACCGTGCGCGTCTGTCCCAGTCCCTGTAAAATTCCCACGATGGTCTGCCCCAAATACATAAACACCGCGCCAAAGGAAAGCATCTTGATCATCGGTCCCAAACCATCAATTCGAAACAGCAGCCTGCACAGTCCATCTCCATACAAATAGAGAATCAGGATAATGGGCAGACTGAACGCCCAGGTAATCTGAATAGACTGTTGGCAACACCGCTGTAGCGCTGATTTCTGATAAGAAGCGTCCGCCTCGGAAATGGCCGGCACCAGTGCAGTTGCCAAGGCGCCGGTCAGCACCGTGGGAATGGTGAGCAAACTCATCGCCACACCGGAAAACTGTCCGTAAATTCCCGCAGCCTGACTGGCATTGTAGCCCATACTGAGCAGACAAAAGGGCACCAAGCTGGCTTCTATCGCCATATCTATCGTGCTGGTCAATCTGGTAAAGGTAGTGGGCAATCCCAACGACAGCAATTTGGCCAGCATCCCGCTTCCCGGACGAGTCTTTTCCTTTCTCTTTCCTTTCCGGCGGCTGCGGCAATAAAAAATCAGCAGCAGCAGAAATCCACTGAGCTCCCCAATCATCGCCGCAGCTGCCAAACCCATAGCCAGAGAAATGACATCATGGGGACAAACCCAACGCAGCAGCACCAAACCGCTGGCGACACGAATGACCTGCTCCGCCACCTGCCCCAGAGAGGGATAGAGCATCTGCTGCATCCCTTGAAAATAGCCACGCATCAAAGAGGTAAAAGGCACAATGGCTATTCCGGGCACCAACACATAAAAGCACCGCGCCACCCGTTCTTCTGTATCTAGCAGGGTGAACACACGGGGTAAAAGAAACAGCGCCCCAAGTAACCCACAGAGGACAAGCACCATAACCAGCCGAAAGGCCACAGTCATCATCGTCCCAATCTGCCCTTCTCTCTGCCGGGAAACGTACTCAGCAGTCAATTTGGCGATGGCCACCGGCATTCCCGCTGTTGCCAAAACCACCAACATCATATAAAAGGGATAACTCATATTGAGAATCCCTACCGCCTCTGTTCCCGCCAAGCGCACTACCAGCATCTGATAGACAAACCCTAAGCCACGCAGCAATAAACTGGTGACCAACAGAATAAAGGTGCCCTGTAAAAATTTATTTTTCATGACCAGCCCGCCTTATGTTCATTTATTTTTATATGTATGTCTGTTCACCACAGTTTACGCATAAAATAAAAGAACAATGCGACTTGCAAAAAAATTCAAAATAGCAAAAAATATAAAAAAAATAAAAGGATTTTATCGTTATATGTCTAATATAATAATAAATACTATTTATTATAAGGAGTGACAATTATGCAAATATATCAAACTGGAGACATTCGCAACATCGGAATTGCCGGACACAGCGGCGCAGGCAAGACATCTTTACTGGAAACCATGCTCTTTAACAGCGGTTTCACCAATCGTCTGGGCAAAGTGGAGGACGGCACCACCGTCACCGACTATCTGCCGGAAGAAATCAAACGGCAGGTTACCATTTCCGCCTCCCTGGCGCCAATCGAATGGCAAAACACCAAATTAAACATGATTGATACCCCGGGCTATGCTGATTTCATCGGCGAAGTGGTTTCCACCACCAGAGCAGTGGACAATATGCTCATGGTGATTTGCGGCGTTGCAGGCATTGAGGTACAGACAGAAGTCATTTGGGATATCGCCGCCAATCAAAAACTGCCCCGTATTATTTTCATCAACAAACTGGAACGGGAAAATTCCTGTTTTGAGACTGTAGTGGAACAACTCCGCGAAAAATACGGCACTGGGATTGTGCCATTGCAATTGCCTATGGGCAAAGAGGCCTCCTTCAGCGGCATGATTGATTTGCTCAACGAAAAAGCTTACAGATTTGAAGCGGGAAAAGCCATAGAAATTCCTATTCCCGAAGAATATATGGAAGATTATGAAGCGCAGCGCACCTATTTAATCGAAGTCGCTGCCGAGTCCTGCGATGAACTGCTGCTCAAATATCTGGAAGGCGAAACCCCGACCAACAAAGAGATTCGTTCCGCACTGCGCATGGGGATTGCCCACGGCGAGATTTTCCCTGTTTTAGGCGGCTCTGTGGCCAAAAATATGGGCGTGACCACACTGATGGATTTCTGTGTAGATTTATTGCCGATCCCCACTGTCAACGCAGCTGCGCCCACCAGCGCCATCGTATACAAAACATTGGCCGACCCCTTCGTGGGAAAATTGAGCTTCTTAAAAGTCATTGACGGTCAGTTCAAAGCGGGAGACGGCATCTACAATGTCAATAATGAAATGGAAGAAAAAGTGAGCAACTTTATCATCCCCTGCGGGAAACAGCAATTCACCGTCAATACTGTCAACGCCGGCGATATTGTAGCCATTGCCAAGCTGCAGAACACACAGACCAGCAATACCCTGACCGTCAAAGGTCTCACGGTACCAGAACTGGCACCCATCAAATTCCCAGCGCCCAATCTGACCTTTGCGCTGTCGCCCAAGTCCAGAGATGACGATGATAAGATGAGCAACGCTTTGAGCCGTCTGCTGGAAGAAGATCCGACATTGCGGTTGGAGAAAAACGCTGAAACCCATGAAACCTTACTCTCAGGCATTGGCGAAACCCATCTGGAAGTCATTGCCGAACGATTCAAAAACAAATTCGGTGTGGAGGTTGTCTTAAAACCGGCTCAAATTCCTTACAGAGAAACCATCAAGAAAAAAGTCGAGGTACAGGGCAAGCACAAGAAACAGTCCGGCGGTGCAGGACAGTACGGCGATGTATGGCTGCGCATCGAGCCTTATGAGGAGGACGATTTCCTCTTTGCAGAAGAAGTATTCGGCGGCGCCGTGCCCAAGAACTACTTCCCCGCTGTAGAAAAAGGCGTGCGGGAAGCCATGAGTCAGGGCATTCTGGCCGGTTATCCTTTGGGAAATATCAAAGTAACATTATATGATGGCTCCTATCATCCCGTGGACTCCAATGAAATGGCTTTCAAAATTGCCGCTTCTACAGGATTCAAAAAGGGTGCGGAACAGGCTTCCCCTGTATTGCTGGAGCCCATCATGGATATGCGCATCACCGTGCCCGACGCTTACATGGGCGACGTCATGGGCGATCTCAACAGCAAACGGGGCCGTATTTTGGGTATGGAACCGACACCGGATCACAAGCTGCAGGTTATTCAGGCGCAGGCTCCTATGTCTGAAGTACAAAAATATGTGATTGATTTAAAGGCCATGACCCAGGGACGCGGCAAATTCACCATGACCATCGACCACTATGAAGAAGTACCGGCTAAAATTGCCGAAAAAATTATCGCAGAACGCAAGGCCTGAAATTCTTTTTGATTCTATATCACAAAAAGCCATCTGCCTACAGTGTTTCTCAACTGTAAACAGATGGCTTTTCCATTGCGCAAATTTTTTCAGGAACATTCAGTTCTTCTGGATTTCTCACTGGAGAATCATTTTTTATTGCTTCGTTTCGGTTTGGGCAGCGGCATCACCCACTGATGCCATATTCCCTCTCACTTCCCACTTTATCTACAGGAAACCCAAACAGATTTGTTTAAAATCCCAGCGTTTCTCCTACCAAAATGACTTTGATCCGCCCTGCCGGTTTACAACGGCGCGTGCGCACGATCTGGTTGCAAATACAGTCAGGAGAATTGCAGTCGTGACAGATGCCGTCTACCTTACAGGGCGTCTTGATTTCAAAGCGCTGTGCATTCACTGGCGCCGCCTCCGTTCTGGCTCGATTGGCTGCATCCATCACAGTGCGGGTCAGTTTATTCATGCCCGCAATTACAATCACACTGTCCGGCCCATAAATCATCGCCGCAACACGGTTGCCATTGCCATCTACATTCACCAGTTCGCCATCCTCTGTGATGGCATTGGTGCCTGTCAGATACACATCACAGGTCAGCGCCTGCTTCATGATCGCCACCCGCTCTTCCGGAGTGCTTGCCTGATCCCGATCCAGCACATGATACTTGCCCTGCTTTACTGCATCCAACAAGCCGATCTCCTCTGCCGATGTACATCCGCCCCAGCTCACCGCGCTACCTTCCGGAATCAAGGCCAATGCCTGCTGCAGTGCCTCCTCCGCTGTAGCACAATAATAGGCTGCAAACCCTCTCTTTTCTAAATTTTCCCGTACTTTTTCTCCAGCCTTCTGATTTCGTACCACTCTCACATCTTTCACCATACGCAACCTCCTAAAATAAAGTTATTTTCTATAATGCTCATTATAACACGCTGCCCCTTCGAGGAAAAGACAAAACTCCTCATCGTTCTATCCATTGCAACCCTCCAGCAGGAAAAGGCTTTCAAAAGCCGCGTCTTTCCTGCGCCTTGACCGCATATATATGAAAGAAATCTCCCAAGGAGGAACTCAATCCCGTTATGCGCATACCTGTTCTTTTACTGCTCCAAACAGCAGCACTGCTCTGTTTTTGGTATTATTGCTTCCGCCATCCTGCATGGTACAGAGGCTGGGGCTGCAAGCTCTTTCTGTTTCTGCTGCCTTTCGCCTTTGGCTGTTTACTTTTATGGCTTGATCTGCATTTCATTTCTGTTGCTGCCCTGCGCAGCTGGCATGATGCCTTTTGCTGCTTCAGCACCATCACCGCCCTCTTGCTACTTCCCCAGTGGTATAAGCTGATGTGGCTGGCGCTGTTGGCGCTTCCTGTACAGCAAATCAACGAGAATGTCAAGCTCATGTTTACCATTTTATTTTCCATTGTGATGATGCTGGCGGTCATCTTCTTTTTCACACTGTATTTTCTCTGGCTGGACAGTTTGTCCGGCTATACCCAAGGGTTGCGCAGCGCCTTTCTCAATTTCCAGCCGGTGCTGCTGGATTTTCCCACTGCCTTCTATTTCAGTTTTTCCTGTTACTTTTCTCTGGGCTTCGGCGCATACTATCCTTACGGCCACTGGTTTTATCTCCTGGTCTTTTTTGAATGCCTGATTTCACTGCTAAATAACGGCATTATCATCATTTACGCATTCAATTTTCTTTTTAGCCACAATGAGCCATGACGAGCAAGTGCAATCATTCCGAAATCTGCAGAATTTCCAATAATTCTTCCCGGCTCAAATTAGAGGGCGTCATTCCGTCAACGCCCATAACAGAGGTACTCAACGCCGCCTTTTGTATTTGCAGCTCATAAATCTTTTCTTCCAATGTATTTTTGGTGATCAGCTTAAAAACCGTTACTGCTTTTTTCTGGCCCATACGGTAGGCGCGGTCTGTGGCCTGATTCTGCGCCGCAGCATTCCACCAAGGATCCACATGAATCACCACATTGGCGGCTGTCAAATTTAATCCCGTGCCGCCAACCTTCAAAGAAATCAAAAAGACCTTTGCTTCATCTGTCTCATTAAAGCGCTGCACCAATTCACTGCGCTTACTTTTTGGGGTTGTGCCGACCAAAAGATAGCTCTCGATCTCCATCTGATTCAGCTGTTCCTGGATGCGATTTAGAAAGGCGGTAAACTGCGAGAACACCAACACCTTGCTGCCGCCCTGTATTACATTGCGAATTAATTCCAAACAAGTTTCCATCTTTGCTGAACCGCCCTCGTAATCCTCATACAGCAGCGCCGGGTCGCAGCACAGTTGCCGCAGTCTAATCAATTCGGCCAAAATTTCTATTCGCTCACTCTGTTTTCCCACATTCTTTTGGCTTTTTAAATTATCCAGAACATTTTGCAGATTGGCAATATAAATCTCACGCTGCGCCGGCTCCATTTTCGAATAGACAATTGTTTCTACTTTTTCCGGCAGCTCCTTCAATACATCCTGCTTTAGCCGCCGCAGCATGAAAGGCTGCACAATTTTTTTCAACTGCTCCAACGCCACATCATCCCTTTTTTGTACAATAGGAACCTCATAGCGCTCGCGAAATTCTTCATATTTTCCCAAAAGCCCCGGCATGATAAAATCAAAAATACTCCAAAGCTCCGATAATTGATTCTCGATAGGCGTGCCCGTCAAAGCAAAGCGACAACTTGCTGTGATTGATTTCACTGCCTTGCTCACTTTCGTGTGATGATTTTTAATGTTCTGCGCTTCGTCAACCACAAAAAAAGAAAAGCTTCGTTCACGATACTGCTCTACATCCCGTTTCAACAACTCATAAGAAACCAAAAATACGTCGATATCCTTTTTTTCCATAAGTTTTCGACGTTCCGCCACACTGACGGACAAGCTGCAAACATGTAATGTCGGTGCAAAACGCCGGATTTCGCTTTCCCAGTTATATACCAAGGAAGCCGGCGCGACGATAAGTGCCGGTGCCTCCCATAATTTTTCCCGATTGGCCAATAACAGCGCAATGATCTGTACGGTCTTGCCTAATCCCATATCATCAGCTAGTATTCCGCCGAAATTCATACGGCTCATGGTCATCAGCCACCGATACCCTACTTCCTGATAATGCCGCAAGGTAGTCTGCAAACCCGCAGGCACCTCGTCATCGCTGTCCTCATAATTTTTGAGGTTCCGCATTAAGATTCGGAAATCCAACTCCCGCTGCACAGTGAGCGTCTCATCGCTTTCCCGCAAAATCTGGTCCACATAGTAAGCCTTATACACCGGCACACGCACTCTGCCCTGCCGCAAATCCTCCTCTGTCAAATTCAAGCCCTCGGCCAATTCTGCCAAAGTCGCCAGAGAACCACTGTCCAACTGCAAAAAATTTCCGTTGCCCATGCGGTAATACTTACGACGCTGTCGATAGTTGCGCAATAGCTCCTGAATCTCCCACTGCGTCAAGCGTTCCGCGTCAATATTCAAGTTCAACAGACCGCCGTCTATCCGCACACCAATGCGCAGCTTAGGCTGCTGCTGTACCTGAATGCGCTCCATCTGTTCCGAGAGATACAGCTCCGCTGCCCGACTGATTTCATTGACGCCCTCTGTGAGCAGTCGATACAAACGTTCCTCATCTTTGCAGGAAAAATACAATTCCCCGCAGCTGTTCCAGGCAGGAAAATATTTTTCCAACAGAAAACGCATTTCATACTCCTGCTCTGCGTTTCTCATTATATTATCCGGCGCTTTATCCGTCAGCAAAAATTTATGTTCTCCATAACAAGCCTCTGTTTTGCAGAGAATCTGCATACCATCATCATCCAGATACACACGGAACTTACAGGATTCCGTCAGGTATTCTTCCAGTCTGCCTACGTTGATGCCGCTACATTTTACCAGGGCAGGCAGCAGCTTGGAGCAAAAAGCTTTTACATCCCTCTCGGCGATATAATACGTTTCCTCCTGCCGTACATTGGCCAGATCACAAAATTCTCGCACAGAAGCAGCATATTCCGCCGAACAGAAGATAAATTCCCGCGGCAGTACCAAACAATGCTGACTGCCGTCGGAGAGCAGCTGTATCTGCGGCAATACCAGCTGTAATCCATCCTCTTCATCCATAAGCCGAATGGGCAGCATCACACTATTCTGCTTCTTAATCTGATATGGCTGTGGTGTTCCTGAAGTCATATCCACATAAATCTTTTGCTCAGGCACGAGCTGCAACAGCCGGAACAAATTGGCATTGGTCAGAGGAATCTCTCGTTTTGAACCTCCTGTACTATAATAATAATCAGATATTTTTTGACGGAAGTAATGCTCCATTCCAATATACTCTGTGATAAAATCCACTATTGGCAGCGAATCCGCCGCAAAAGCAGAACGAATATGCAAAAACTCCAGCTTTTTCCCATAACTCACAAAGGCTTCCTGCTCCATATCCTGCACAAACTGACTGACGTCCCGCAGCACATAAAATTGAACCGATGTTCCAATCTGAAAGCTAACCGACCAATGCCCATCCAACAAACTATAGTGCAGTAAAGGCATCAGCTGTACTGGAGCAGGCAGTACTTGCCTGCTCAACTCCTGGTAACGGGACAGTACCCTTTGGGAATTGGCAAAGATAAGCTTCTGCAAAGCAGGCGAAGTTTCTCTCCCGCTTTGCTCCTGGATAAAGGGAAACAACTTTTCAGCAGCCATACGATTATACTGCATCGCCAAAGCAACACAATGGTCACACAGCCCTGAATGTTCCTGAAATGTATGACAGCTGCAATCACTATATACAATTTCTCTTGTCTCCTGATCGTATTCCAGCTGTACAAACATCTTTTCCTTTTTCAGGTTGTCAAAAAAGACTTTACCTGCTATTTGCAAAAAACCGTCATCCAGTGTTGCTGTAATGGTATTCTCTACAAAATCGCCCTTATAGCCGCGCATGCCCTTTTCATACATCGTTTTATTACAATTTCGTTTCAACACATCGATTGGAATGGTGTACATGGCTTCCCCTCCTTTTGAATGCGGGCCTGTCCCTTTTCAGAAAATTACGATTCTCCCTGCTCACGCAGCTTTGCCGCATACATTTGTACAAAATCGTCATTCTGCACCAGAAAAGCGCCCTGTCCTGTTGCCAGCAGCGCACCTTTCTGATTCCACACTTTGCCTTCACAATACAGCATCTTTCTGCCATTGTGGGTTACAGTCGCTTCCACCTTTAAGACATCGCCTTTTCCGGCGCCCTTCAAATACTGTATGTTCAGCGAAGTGGTCACGCCAACCTTATTTTTTGTCAGCATGGCCATCCCCATGGCAGAATCCAACAAACCCGCATACACTCCGCCATGCACAATTCCTGCGCTGTTATAATGCATCGGTGTCACTGGAATTTCCAACTCCGAAGTCCCATCCCCCAACGCCGAAAAATAAATATCCATCGTTTCAAAAAATCCGCTGTTTTCTTCCGCATCCAAAATATAACCAAACAAATGACAGGGCAAACCCTTGTTTTCTACCTCTCGAAACATCGTCATAAAATTTCCTCCTCCGAAAATCAACTGTATCTTGCAGCTATTGTTTTATTGTACCATAGAATAGACTACTTTCACAGTAATTCATATATAATAATATCCTGCGCCACACAGAGAACAAACTTTTTCAAAGCAACGTAAATTCACTTTTGGCAAACCTTATCAAGCCATCATCGCGCATTTTGCACAGCTCGTTGGACATGGCGCTGCGGTCCACCGACAAAAAATCCGCAAGCTGCTGTCGATTGAACGGAATCACAAAGGTTGCGCTGTTCTGCCGACTTGCCTCTTCTGATAAATAGGACATCAGCTTCTCTCGTGTGGAACGCTTGGACATATGGCCCAGCTTTTGCACAAGCTTTCTGTTTTTTTCAGAAAGAGCAAAAAACAAATTTTGCACCACCGCCGTGTGAAATCTGCAGGCAGAGGGACAAGTCGTAATGATTTTCTGTGCTTCAAAAAAGATGACTCCACTATCCTCTACGGCGATGACATTGTTCAAAGCCGCGCCGCTGTCCGGCGCCACATAGGCTTCACCGAATATCTCACCAACACCAATGTTGCGAATGATATTGCTGTTGCCCCAGTAATCATCCTTCTGAATATGCAATGCACCTTCTACCAGCACCATAATATCGTGAATTGCTTCTCCCTGATGGAAAACATATTCTCCATTTTGATATCTGCGAAGCTTCGCATCCAGGCAAGTAAGCATAGCAGATATATCCTCTTCTCCCACTCCGCTGAACAAACGAGTTTGCTTCAAAATTGGCAAATATTTTTTCATAAAAGGTCTCCTTGTGTTGTAAATACAACGTATTTATTTTTTACAGTATACTATACTACGTCTTGTAAATCAATAAACGCAAAAAGGAGCGATTTTCAATGAATCATCAAATGTTTTGTTTCCAATGTGAACAGACCGCAGGCTGTACAGGTTGTACAGGCGTCGCAGGCGTTTGCGGCAAAAAAGCAGACACCGCTTTGCTGCAAGATAAACTGACCGAAGCACTCATCAATCTCGCCCGTGCCACCAAAGGCAAAGAAGACAGAATCACTGCCGAAACAGACCAGCTTGTCATAGAGGGCCTTTTCACTACACTCACCAATGTCAACTTCAATAATGAAACCATTACCCAGCTCATTCAGCGGACGGAAGCCCAAACACAGCTTTTTGACGCGGAAGCATCTCTGAAAAAACACTTTGACATAAATACACTTTGGAGCGCCGATGAAGACATTCGCTCTCTCAAATCTCTCATTCTCTTCGGAATCCGCGGTATGGCAGCATACGCTTACCACGCCGCCGTTCTGCAATATACAGATGCCCATGTCAATAAATTTTTTTACAAAGCGCTGTCTGCCATCGCTGCAGAAGATTGGGGCATGAATGAATTGCTTCCTGTAGTTTTAGAAGTTGGGGAAATCAATCTGCAATGCATGGCACTTCTCGACCGCGCCAACACAGAAACCTTCGGCAATCCGGTACCCACCGAGGTAACGCTCACTGTTGAGAAAGGACCCTTTATCGTCATTTCCGGACACGATCTGTACGATCTCAAACAACTCCTTGCACAGACAGAAGGAAAAGGCATTCATATTTACACCCACGGAGAAATGCTGCCGGCACACGCCTACCCCGAGCTGAAAAAATATAAACATCTCAAGGGAAACTTCGGCACAGCCTGGCAAAACCAGCAAAAAGAGTTTGCCGACATCCCGGCGCCTGTGGTATTTACCACCAATTGCCTGATGCCGCCGAAAGCAAGTTATGCCGACCGCGTGTTTACCACTGAAGCAGTCTCTTACCCGGAAATCATACACATCGGTGCAGAAAAAGATTTCACCCCTGTCATTCAGCGGGCCCTTGAACTGGGTGGTTATCCCTGCGATAAAAAATTTACTGGCATCAATGGCGGCGAAAGCGTCATGACCGGCTTTGCCCGCAATGCCATACTGTCCTCCGCCGACCTTGTCGTGGATGCAGTCAAATCCGGAGCAATCAAACATTTCTTTCTCGTAGCCGGCTGTGATGGCGCCAAACCACAACGCAGCTACTATACCCAATTTGTAAAACAGACGCCTGCTGATAGCATCGTGCTGACACTTGCCTGCGGAAAATATCGTTTTAACGACCTTGACCTGGGTACAATCGGCGGCTTACCCCGCATTATGGATATGGGACAATGCAACGATGCTTACAGTGCCATTCAGGTTGCAGCCTTCCTTGCTGAAACCTTCCAATGCAGTGTCAACGACCTTCCTCTTTCCTTTGTACTTTCCTGGTACGAACAGAAAGCAGTCTGCATTTTATTGACGCTACTGCATCTCGGCATCAAAAATATTTTGCTGGGACCATCCCTCCCAGCGTTCATTTCTCCCAATGTGCTGGACTTCCTTGCGAAAAACTATCACATCGCACCCATCACTACACCGGAAAATGATTTAAGAAAACTATTGCAATAAAGAAACGGGCATAGCTCTTACGCTGTGCCCGTTTCTCACTGTTATCATTATTTGCCTTGTTGTTCTTTCAACAATACCTTGCGGGAGAGATTTACCCGTCCCTGTTTATCAATTTCTGTACATTTTACCAGAATTTCGTCCCCTACTTTTACCACGTCTTCTACCTTGTTCACCCGTTCCAGTGCCAATTGAGAAATGTGTACCAGGCCGTCTTTGCCTGGCAATACTTCTACGAAAGCGCCGAAGTCGGTGATGCGTACGACTTTGCCCAGATATACCTGGCCTACTTCCACTTCCCGCACAAGATCTTCAATAATTTTCACAGCTTTTGCGGAGGCTTCTGCATCGTTGGACATAATCATAACCCGTCCGTCATCTTCAATGTCAATCTTCACACCGGTATCTTCTACAATCTTTTTGATAACCTTTCCACCGGCGCCAATGACATCGCGAATTTTATCGGGGTTGATCATCATGGTGATGATACGCGGTGCATATTTGGACAGTTCCGGACGTACAGCAGGAATTGCCTCCAGCATCTTGCCCAAAATGAACATACGACCATCATGGGCCTGTTTCAGCGCCTGCTCCAAAATTGCCCGATTGATACCGGCAATTTTGATATCCATCTGAATGGCGGTAACCCCTTCTGTGGTACCGGCCACTTTAAAGTCCATATCGCCCAGCGCATCTTCCAGACCCTGCAGGTCTGTCAATACGCTGAATTCGTTTTCTTCCCGAATCAAGCCCATAGCCACACCGGACACCGGCCGTTTGATGGGAACACCGGCAGCCATCAGAGACATGGTACTGCCGCACACACTGCCCATGGATGTGGAGCCATTGGACTCCAACGCTTCGGATACGACACGAATGGTGTATGGGAATTCCTCTTCGCTAGGGATAACAGGCTCCAAAGCCCGTTCTGCCAAAGCGCCGTGCCCGATTTCACGACGGCCCGGACCGCGCATGGGACGGGCTTCTCCTACGCTGTAGGGCGGGAAGTTGTAGTGATGAATATAGCGTTTGCTGCTTTCATTGTCCAAACCATCTAAAATCTGTTCTTCTCTGGCAGCGCCCAATGTGACGCTGGAAAGAATCTGTGTCTGCCCACGGGTAAACAGTGCACTGCCGTGAGGGCGAGGCAAAATGTCTACTTCACAGGTAATAGGACGAACTTCTGTCATCTCTCTGCCATCAGGACGAATCTTATCTACCGTAATCAAGCGGCGCACGATATATTTCATCAGGCCATCCAGCGCTGCCCGCAAATCGTCTTCCTGCTCGGGGAACTGTTCCAGTAAATGCTGTACAGCTTCTTCTTTGACAGCTTCTGCTGCTGCATCGCGGGCATGTTTCTCTTTGATGCGAATGGCTTCCAGCAGGTTATCATAGGCATATTCTTTGACTGCCCCTTCTATTTCTTCTGGAATCACTTTCAGTTCGGGCATTTCTTTTTCTTTTGCCAAATCTAAGGCCAACGCTTCTGCGCGGAATTCTTCAATGGCAGCGACAATCTTCTTGATTTCCTCATGGCCAAACATAATGGCATCCAGAATGGTCATCTCCGGCACTTCTTTAGCGCCTGCTTCCACCATCATCACAGCATCGGCAGTTCCTGCTACTGTCAGGTGCATTAAGCTTTTAGCTTCCTGCTCCTGATTGGGGTTAATGATAAATTCACCATCCACCAGCCCTACTACCACGCCGGCAATAGGTCCCATGAAGGGAATCTGCGATAAGTGCAACGCTGCGGATGCGCCCACCATGGCCAGCACATCCGGTGTATTGTCCATATCCACGGAAAGAACTGTAGCCACTACCTGCACATCATTCCGATAGCCCTTCGGAAATAACGGACGAATAGGACGGTCAATCAGTCTGCTACACAGAATGGCTTTTTCACTGGCTTTGCCTTCCCGTTTCAAAAAACCGCCGGGAATTTTTCCTGCTGCATACAATTTTTCTTCATAATCTACGGTCAGCGGGAAAAAGTCCACGCCTTCTTTCGGTTCTTTTGCGCCCACTGCCGTTACCAGTACAGCGGTATCACCGTAGGTGCAAAATACTGCGCCGCTGGCCTGTTTTGCCATACGCCCTGTTTCCAGTGTCAATGCACGCCCACCCACCTGGATGGATTTTTTCAAAACGTTTCCCATGTTGCTCCTCCTAAAAATAAAATACTGCCACTCGGCGGAGCAATTAACAAACAAGAACAAACTATCCGACGCGCTAGTTTTCTCTTGTTTATTAATTACACCCCCGAAGCTGGCATCTGTGTGATAAAAAGTTGCACAAACAGTAAACCACAAAAAGAGCAGCCCAGGGCTGCTCTTTTCAGTACTACCGACGGATACCCATCACATCGATGATATTGCGATATCTTTCAATATCTTTAGATTTTACATAGTTCAGCAGAGAACGACGCTGACCAACCATCTTCAACAGCCCGCGACGGGAATGATGATCTTTTGGATGCTGTTTTAAGTGATCTGTTAGATAGGTGATTTTTGCGGTCAAAATCGCAATCTGTACTTCTGGAGATCCGGTATCTCCTTCGTGTAACTGATACTTTTTAATTAAATCCTGTTTTGCCTGTGTATCTAATGCCATAATGGCACCTCCCAAAAATATTTTTTAATCGCCGCTTGCCAAGTATACGCCGGAGAACGACACACCGGGCACACGGTTCACATCTAATGATTATACAGGAATGCAAGCGGTTTTGCAAGCACTATTTTTAGAAATTTTTCCGCTCTGCAAAAAGTTTTTCTGTGTTCCGCTTGTCTTTTTCCAGCTGGGCTCTCAGGCCGTCCAAGTCATCAAATTTTGTCTCGGGCCGCAGAAAATAATGTATCTCGCTGCGAATGACCTGTCCATAAATATCCCTGTCAAAGTCAAAGAGATTGACTTCGATATTTAACCCTACGCTATGGCTAATGGTGGGACGCATTCCGATATTCAGAATCCCGTCATAACATTGGCTCTCCACCCAGGTACGCGCCGCATATACGCCCTTTGCTGGCAGGAGAATCCCTTTTGCCGGCAGGATATTGGCAGTGGGAAAGCCTATGGTGCGACCGATTTCATTGCCTCTCACCACCGGCCCTTCAATACTGTAGGCATAACCCAGCAAGGCATTGGCTTTTTCCACATCACCCGCCTGCAAATACTTGCGAATGGCCGAACTGCTCACCACTTCACCGTCTGCACAGCAGGGCTCCATCACTGTTACTTCTATGCCGTAGTGCCCACCCAGTTCCCTCAAAAGCTCCGGATTGCCTGCGCCTTTGTAGCCGAAAGAGAAATTAAAGCCCACAACTGCATGACGGGCGTGCAGTTTTCTTACCAGAATGTTCTCCACAAATTCTTCAGGTGACAAGGTAGCGATTCCTTCCGTAAATGGCATAGACTCTATCCAATCTACCTTTAACTTCTGAAACCCTCTATTTTTTTGCTGTTCTGTGAGCAGATAGCAAAAATTTTTATCAAAATATTGCTGTATTTGCGGATAAAAGGTGAATACAGCCAGTTCCTCCTGATGTAAATCTGCTATCTGCCGCCCTAAACCGATTAACTGCTGATGACCTCTATGTAGTCCGTCGAAATTTCCCAATATAACGGTACGAAATTTAGAAATCGTCATACAACTTCACCACTCCTAAACACTTTGTTTGGCTGAAAGCTGCCGCTGTTTACGCAGCCAATGGCCAGAAGCTGTCCCTTTAACCCCAGAACACGGCATACCGTACCCTCCGCCAGAGTTTCCACACCAGGGACACGCTGTGACAGCCCATTGGAAATGCGCTGCTCCATCAGCTCATTTGCCGCATGAAGCGCCGGCATATCGGCAAGGCAGTCATTCATAGACCGCAAATACACTTCCGGTCGCTCCGTCTGCTCCAGCTTTGCCAGAGGCACCGCGTCTGCGATATCAAATATCCCGCTGGCAGTGCGCATCAGATAAGCCATGTAAGCACTGCTACCGCAGGCGCGTCCGATATCCTGGCACAGCGTGCGGATATAGGTGCCTTTGCTGCAGCGCACCTCCAGCATGGCGCTTTCCTGATTGTACATCAATACCTTTATTTCGTGGATTGTTACCGAGCGCGCTTCCAGCGCAACATCAATTCCCTGCCGGGCCAGTTTATATAACGGCTGTCCATCCTTTTTTATGGCTGAATACATCGGCGGTACCTGCTGAATTTCTCTCACAAATTGCGCCGTCACCCCGCAAAATTCTTCCCGGCTCAAGGTCGGCAGTGCCGTGTTCTTTGTCACTTTTCCGGAATGATCCTGCGTGTTTGTCTCACATCCGAATTTCAGCACGGTCCGATAAGTTTTCTCTTTTTCCGTCAAATATTCTGCCAGACGGGTAGCCTGACCAACACACACTGGCAAAACGCCTACCGCATCGGGGTCCAATGTTCCGGTATGACCCACCTTGCGAGTGTGATAAATTTTGCGCAGCTTTCCCACCACATCATGGGAAGTCATTCCCGCCGGCTTCAATATATTTACAATTCCATCTGTCATCGTATCCTTCATGACTGCTATTCCATTTCTTCCAGATATTTTTTCACTGCAGGCACTAAACGCTCCGCAGCCTCTTCTACCGTTCCATTAATTGTGCATCCTGCCGCTCTCATGTGACCGCCGCCCCCAAATAGTCCGGCAACTGCATTCACATCCGCCCATACTTTACTGCGCAGGCTTACTTTCGTCTTATGTGCTTCCACACCGCGGAACAGCAGGGCAATCTCCACCCCTTCTATATCCTTAATGGTATTGACCAGTCCGTCAATATCCGTACTGTCAGGCTGTAGCCGCTGCATCAGCTCATAATCAATCCCACTCCAAGCATATTTGCCGTTTTGAGAAATCTGCAGTTCATTCAAAATATATTTGAGCAGCTCAATGCGTTTATGTGAATTGCTTTCATACAGTTTTTGCCGCAGACTATTGGTATCCGCTCCGCAATCCTTTAACTCAGCGGCAATACGCAGCGTATCTGATGATACATTATCAAATAGGAAATTTCCTGTATCTGTACTCAATCCCATATAGAGTGCAGTGGCTATCTCCGCTGTCATATCTACCCCTAATGCCGTGATGACTTCATACATATTTTGACAATTAGCTGCGGCTTCGCCTTTTACATAGTTTACATGCCCATATTGTTTGTTGCTGGTATGATGATCTATATTAATGATAGTGCGCCCTTTCAAAAATTCTGTATGCGCATTGCAACCAGCCAGCTCCAAATCGGCGCAATCCACAAAGACAACAACCTGCGGAATTTCCATGTCCCCATTGTAGGGCCGGATATTAGTAGAACCAGCAACAAAATGGTACTTTTCAGAAATCTTGTCATTATTGATGAGAATGGAATCAACCCCCGCCTCTCCCAAAGCACCGGCTAATGCCAGCTGGGAACCCAGTGTGTCGCCATCAGGATTGTTATGTGAAATGATAGCAACACACTTCTGGTTAAGCAGGATTTCTTTTATTTGCACTAGTACCTGCTGCATCGTGTTTCCCCCTGTAACTCTTTCCTATTTAGTCGTTTTGTTCTCTGTGAATCTGCTGCAAAATCGTTTCAATTTTTGCGCCATACTGTAGAGAATCATCCAGTTTAAAAATCAATTCAGGCACAGTCCGCAACTTTAATCGCTTGCTCAGTTCACTGCGCATAAAACCTGCTGCAGCCTTCATGCCTTCCAGCGCGTCATTGCGCTCTGTCTCAGAGCCATACCGACTGATATACACTGTAGCATAGCTCAAATCTCTGGTCACTTCCACATCGGTAATACTAATCAGACTATCTACACGGGGATCCTTTATCCCATTGCGAATCAATAAAACCAGTTCTTTTTTGATTTCCTCCCCAATCCGGTTTGGACGTACTTTCATAATTTTCACCTCTCAGGCTTATAATGCCCGTTTTACTTCTTCAAATGTATAAGCTTCTAAAATATCTCCTTCTTTGATATCATTGAAGCGTTCGATACTTAGACCGCACTCAAAGCCACTGGCTACTTCCTTCACATCATCTTTAAAACGTTTCAGAGAAGCCAGATTTCCTTCATGGATGACCACGCCGTCCCGCACCACACGTACGCGAGCTGATCTGGTAAATTTACCTTCAGTAATATAGCATCCAGCTACAGCACCTACCTTGGGCACTTTGAAGATACTGCGAATTTCTGCCTGACCCAGTTCCACTTCTTTAATATCTGGATCTAACATACCGGACAGAGCCGCTTTTACATCTTCAATAGCTTCATAAATTACGCGATAGGTATTAATTTGAATTTCTTCTTTCTCTGCCAATTTGCGTGCATTGGCATCGGGACGGACATTAAAGCCGATAATCAAAGCATTGGAAGCCGCAGCCAGCATCACATCAGCTTCACGAATACCCCCAACTGCAGTGCGGATAATATTGACCCGTACTTCATCGTTGCCCAGTTTTTCTAAAGATTGACGAATCGCCTCAATAGAACCCTGGACATCAGCTTTTAAGACAATGTTCAGTTCTTTGATTTCGCCTTCTTTAATCTGTGCAAATAAATCTTCCAAACTTACTTTCGTGTTCCGGGCAATTTCCTGCTGATGTTTTTCTTTCTGCCGTTTATCAGCTACCTGTTTTGCCAATTTTTCATTATCTACCGCAATGTAATCATCGCCCGCCTCCGGCACTTCATTCAAACCCAGAATTTCCACTGGCATGGAAGGCCCTGCCGTTTTCAGCGAACGGCCTTTATAGTCGAACATTGCGCGAATACGTCCCTGCGTGGTCCCTACAATGAGGAAATCACCTACATGCAACGTACCTGCCTGCACCAGCAAAGTGGCTACCGGACCTCTGCCTTTATCCAACTTGGATTCGATTACCTTTCCTTTGGCGTTGCGGTTCGGATTTGCTTTCAATTCCGCCATCTCCGCTACCAGCAAAATCATATCCAACAGGTCGTCGATGCCAATGCCTTTTTTAGCCGACACCGGTACCATAATGGTGTCGCCGCCCCATTCTTCCGGTACCAGACCATAGTTTGTCAATTCCTGTTTGATTCGTTCTGGATCTGCTTCCGGCTTATCAATTTTATTTACCGCCACAATAATAGGCACCTTTGCTGCCTTTGCATGGTCAATAGCCTCAATAGTCTGCGGCATCACGCCATCATCTGCAGCCACTACCAAAATGGCAATATCAGTAATTTGCGCACCGCGAGCACGCATCGCTGTAAATGCCTCATGGCCTGGTGTATCCAGGAATGTAATCTTCTGCCCGTGGGTTTCCACCTGGTATGCGCCAATATGCTGTGTAATCCCACCAGCTTCCGTGGAAGTTACATGAGTAGAACGAATCATATCCAATAAAGATGTCTTCCCATGGTCTACATGCCCCATGATTGTTACCACTGGTGGACGGTGTTGTAAATCTTCTGGAGCATCTTCGATATCTGTAAATAATTCCTCTTCCTTGGATACCTTGACCTCCACTGTAGCGCCAAATTCTTCCGCAATAATTGTCGCTGTATCTACATCCAATTCCTGATTGATCGTTGCCATCACACCCATGGTCATCAACTTCATAATCACATCTGTCGCTTTTTTACCCAGTTGACCAGCCAAATCCTGTACAGTGATGCTATCCTCCAACACTACATGATGTTTCACTTCGGCAAATTCTCTTGGCGGCTCTTTCCGCACATTTTTATTGTTCTTGCCTTTTGCTTTGTTATTCTTGTTATTTTTTCCCGCTCTGTTTTGGAAATTTCCATTTTCATTGCGCTTGGAACGAGCCACCTGCTCTAAACGGGTTTTTTCATTATCGTTTTGGTTGTTCCAGTCTTGATAACGTTCTTCTACCGCATCTTTAGAAAAGTGCTCATTATTGCTTTTTGCCGCCTGTCTTGCCTTTGACGGTTGCTGCGGACGCACTGGCGCAGAAGGAGTGGCACGATTGGCATTCACGCCTACTCTGCGATTGCTAACAGAATCCTGATTGTTTTTGCGGAAATCTCCGTCGCGATTTTCTCTGTTTCCGCGATTATCCCGATTATTTTTATGCCCGTCGTTGGCACTGTATCTGTTATCCTGTCCCTGTTTTTTGTTTTGTCCTTTGAAATCATTTCTGTTTTCTTTGTAGGGACGATTATTGTCTCTGTTGTCACGATTAGAACGGCCCTCTCTATTTTCATTGCCTGCATTTTTATTCTGTCCATTCTGTGGTCTTTGGCCGTTCTTCTGTGAATTATCTCTTTTTCCTTTGTCTCTGCTGCCATAATCTTTTCCGTTATTTTTGTTCTGCACGTTTCTGCTCCGTTCTTCTTTAACTTGTGATTGTTCATTTTTTACACTGGCAGCAATATTCCCTGATTCGGCTTTATGTTCCTGCGACTTCGGTGATTCCTGCTTTTGAAAAGTCCGTCTTACCTTAGCCGCATCTTCTTCCGTAATGGAACTCATATGATTTTTTACTTCCACATTCATTTCTTTTAATTTCTCAACAATCAATTTGCTATCGACATTTAATTCTTTGGCAATTTCATAAATACGAGATTTACTCATCAAGCCACCCCCAAAAAATTTTTTAATTCTCTATTTTTTTCATCCCAGCCTCCGCCATTTTCAAATCCATAATCCCAATGATTCCCCGTGGGGACTGCCCCACTGCCAATCCAATTTCTACTTTCGTTGCTGGAATGGTGATCGCTGTGACTTCATATAACTGCGCTTGCTTTTGCCAGACGTCTCTGCGTTGCTCTGACAATTCCTCAGAAAGCAATATCAGTGCCAGTCTGCCCTTTTTCAAAAAATTCCCCACAGCAGATTCCCCTGCTGCCAGCTTTCCAGCCTTCTGCGCAAATCCTATCAAAGTAAGAATCCCCTGTATGTTCATGACAGCTGTTCCTTTAGTTTTTCATAGATTTCCTGAGAAATCGCAGTCTCCAAGCTGCGCTCCAACCGTTTACTTTTTACGACCTTGTTGAGACATTCCAAGTCGTGACAAATATATGCCCCTCTGCCGGGCTTTTTCCCTGTCAGATCAACAGAAATCTCTCCCGCCGGAGAACGTACAATTCGCACCAAATCCCGTTTATCCTTTTTTGTCTGACAACCCATACAGGTTCTCTGCGGTATCTTTTTTGGCATTCTTACTCCTCCAGATAATCCTCAGTTTCTTCGTATTCCCGTTCTTCATAGTCAATGCCTGCTTCTTGCGCCTGACTTTCACTTTTGATATCAATTTTCCAACCAGTCAATTTCGCCGCTAAGCGCGCATTTTGTCCTTCTCTTCCGATGGCTAAAGACAGCTGATAATCAGGTACAATCACCTGTGCTTTTTTCTCGTCCTCATTCACCTGTACATCCAATACTTTGGCCGGACTCAAGGCGTTGGAGATATAGATACTGGGATCCTCATTCCATTTTACGATATCAATCTTTTCGCCCCGCAGCTCATCCACAATCGCCTGAACACGGGCACCCTTGGCGCCGATACAAGCGCCAATACAGTCTACATTCTCATCGTGAGAGTACACCGACAGCTTGGAGCGGTATCCCGCTTCCCGCGCTACCGATTTAATTTCTACTACACCATCTTGAATCTCTGGCACTTCCAACTCAAAGAGCCGCTTCAGCAATCCAGGATGGGTACGGGATACCATAATCTGTGGGCCTTTTGCCGATTTTCTTACTTCCACGATATACGCCTTGATTCGCTCAAACATTTCATAGCTCTCACCTGGAATCTGTTCATTTGGACCCAGCACTGCTTCAATTTTACCCAAATCAATATAATAGTTGCGATTCTCAATACGCTGCACTGTGCCTGTGACAATATCGCTTTCCCGCTCAGAAAACTCATTATAAATCATGCCCCGCTCTGCCTCGCGAATGCGCTGCACCACTACCTGCTTGGCAGTCTGTGCTGCTATTCGTCCAAAGTTGCGCGGTGTGACCTCTTCATTGATGACATCCCCTACCTGATAACCGGGATTGCGTTTCTGTGCCTCTTCCAAAGATATTTCTGTTTTTTCATTGCTCACTTCTTCTACTACGTTATAGCAGGTGTATACATGAAACTCACCTGTAACCGAATCGATATTTACCTGTACGTTCTGTGCAGAACCAAAATTTTTCTTGTAAGCTGAAATCAGCGCGGCCTCCACTGCTTCTAAGATAATCTCTGGTTCAATGCCTTTTTCCTTCCCCAGATCATGTAAAGCCTGCAACAACTCTGTACTCACCTTTTATATCCTCCTCAACTAAAATTCCCATACTAAATTTGCCTTGCTGATTTGCTTTCGCGGGATTGACACTATAGTCCCATCCATATCCAGCTGAACGCTGTCTTCCGTCGTCTCACCTAAAATTCCGATAAACTGTTTTTTCCCCTGAACCTCTGCAAAGGTTTTCACCTGTACTTTTTCTCCGCAAAAACGCTGAAAATCCTTGGTGCGTTTCAACGGCCGTTCAATACCCGGCGAAGATACCTCCAGGCGGTAGGCCTGTTCTATCGGGTCAGTCATCTCCAATAAGTCGCTGAATTTTCGGCTGATCAGCTCACAGTCGTCCAAATCGACCCCGTTTTCGCCATTTTTGTCTAAAAACAGCCGCAAATACCATTCAGCGCCTTCTTTTACATATTCCACATCAATTAATTCCAGTCCGTTCTCCGTCACCAGCGGTTCTGCCATTTTCCAAACAGCATCTTCAATTTTACCCATTTCTTTCACCTCTGTTTCTTTTTATTTTACAATCCTCCGATATAAACAAGAAAGAGCGGGATTATCCCACTCTTTTCGGCAATACCTTTTCGGTTACATTTATCATAGCACACTTATTGGCAGATAGCAAGCAAAACTTCACATTTGTCCAAGCATGGGGAAAATTCAAATAGCATACAGGAACATACACAAACCAATTTACAGTACCTCAATACATCACTGTAAAAAAAGAGAAGCCCACAGCAATCTCAGGATTCCCAACTCCCATAAGTTTGCTGCGGGCTTTGTATTGTAGAACGTATTGCTAGGCCAACGATGCCAATATTTCAGACCGTTGATACACGGACTGATAAATTTGATAAATATCCTGCCAATAGAGCAACTGTAAAGAGCCAAAAGCTTTTTCTTTTCCCCAACCATAGCCTGTACAGATTTGCGCGGCATTCTTAAAACAAAAATCTTCGATACCCAGCTGACACAAGGTCAGAGGCAAATGCATTTCCGTGAAAAATTGCTCTACTGCAATAATGCCCTTTTCCCGCTGTATCTTTGTGTCTTCTTCTTCCACCGCCATCACTTGACTGGCGAAAATCGTAAATGCCTTTTTGTGATTCTCACAGATAAACCGCATCCATGCCGGTATCAACACTGCTAAAACTGCGCCATAGGATATTTCGTACATCGCACTCAGTTCATCAGCCATGCGCTGGCAGCTGTCTTCCCGCCATTCCTCCATTAAATTATCCTTATGGCAATCCAAAAATATCAAGGCAAGCCAGGCAGCGTCGTCAAAACGGTTTTGCTGCAGTAAACATGCTTTGCGCATCAGCAAACGAATTCGTTGCTCCAATTTATGCAGTTCTCTTTCCGCTGCATCATGTTCTGCCAGCAAAAAATATTTGCTGATCATCGGATAGAGCATCATCACCACGCTCTGAGCCAGCTGCTCCTGGGAAATGGTATAGAAAATTTCCGGATTGACAAAACAATGCCGTGGTTGCAGTATGGCACTTTGACAACTCATCCGCAGTAATGTGTCGCGATTTGTAAGAATCGTGCGATCATTATTTTCCGAACCGCTTCCGGGAATGGTCAGGAGCACAGAAATGGGCAAAGCGCGCCCCGGCTTTTTATCTGCGGCAAAATACTCCCAAATACAATGGTCGCACATGGCGCCCACCGCTATGGCTTTCGCCGCATCAATGACACTGCCGCCGCCAACTGCCAGAATATAATCTACCTGAAGCTGCTTACACAGCGCAATCCCACTTTCAATTTGATTTACTTCTGCCTGATATTCAATATTACCCAGTTCAAAAACATGTAAGCCTGCATCCAATAGGGAACACCGTGCCTGCTTGTACCAGTGCGCTGTGCGAAATATATCAGCGCCATACAAAATCAATACCCGGTTTGCACCTTGCTCTCGCAATAAAGAACCGATCTCAGCTTGTACCTCTTTGCTATAAAAAAACTGTGTTTGAGAACTTTGTCGCATGTGTTCTGGACTCAAAGATATTGTAGCCATTGTACTCTCCTCCTGTGTTCTGTTTCGTAGGTGAATCATCGCCTTACACTTTGCGAAGTGGTCTACTCAGAATATAACACGCCCCATCTTTTTTGAGAAGAAACGGAAGGTTCCATGGTTACAACTTTCTTTTTCTGCATATTTTATTTATTTCTTATCTAAAAATTATCAATGTAGCTATCATCTATTTCAAAAATTATCGGCATTGTTTACGGAAAGTCCCATTTCATTTCGCCAGCGCAGGATAAATTCAATAAAGGTTTGCATATTATGACTTAGTGCCGTTCCTTTTTTCAGTATAATGCATGGCTCCCATACTGCCGCTGCATCCGCGAAAGGAATGGCCACTACATTGTCGTAAAGTGCATCCTGCAGCATATAATCCACTGTTACTGAAATTCCTTTATTCTGCCGCACCATTTTATGACAAAGAATCAACCCGCTGGTTTCAAATACCAGATTGGGCTGCACGCCTTGTTTCCGACATTGCGACTCTACAAATTGATGCAGCTTAAATTCATTATTTTCTATAATTAACCTTTGTTGATGTAAATCTGTATACTCTATTTCCTTTTTACTACTGAACGGATGCAATTTGTTTACAATCACATAGAGCCGGTGTTTCGTTAAAGGAATGATATCAAAATAACGTTCATCTACCGGCTGCACTGCAAAACCGATATTTGCCTTTCCCTTGTTGATCATCGTCTCCACATGCACATCAGGATGTTCCGTATATTGCAAATCCATCTGATAGATATTGCGAAAATTCCATAAACAGTCAGCGGATAAGGAATTGAGAATTCCATAGGCAGAAGCCAAACGGATTGCCCCTTCATTGCTCCAGGCAAGTTCCTGGAATTCCTGCTCCATATTTTCAATATAGTCTATGATATAACGCGCTCTCTGTTCTAAAAGAGCCCCGTAAACTGTAAGTTCTATTCCTGCAGACGTTCGCAGCAAAAGAGGCACGCCAAACTCGTCTTCCAAGCGCTTAACAATTTTGCCTACACCTTGCTGTGTCAAATAGAGGTTTTTCGCCGCTTGTGCCAAACTGCGTTCCTGACAAATAGCTAAAAAATATTTCAGATCATTTGTATTCAAGCCGGTCACTCCTTCATACCTATGTAATAATTTTATATACGATCAGTAGCATATCTTTTTTGTCCCTACTATAATGCAGTTCATAGCAATACAACCATCAGCTCTTTCGCACATCAAAAACTTTTTACAATCCGCCAGAAGACCATAATCCACATTTGGGTAAAAAAATTGCGCATTAACTAAAGCCCGTTGATCAACGGCTCAACCCCAACTTCATTTGTGTATGACTTTAATTTGCATCAGCATATCCATGACCATCATAACAAAATATCAACCTCCTCGTGAAAAAACTAATTTTGTTACTTTTCTTTTATGACCTTACCTCAATCTCAACATCCTACCGCACAACCATTTTCTATTTAGATCATCATTATATCATAAGATAGGTTTGCAATAAAACTGGTCTAGAGTAATGCGGCAAATGTCCTAAATATCACAAAAACTACATAACATAGCACAACTCAGTATCCCTAATCGACACACTCTCCTCTTATCCTTCTTAATGCAAAGTTCAGCTCTCGTTCTAAATTTCCTGTTTACAGTAATATCATAAAACATCTTCCAACATTATTCATATAAAAAGAGCATCCTGAATTTATCAGAATGCTCTCAAACCTGCGATATAATTGGCTTTGCGCCTATGGCATCTATATTAGGCAATAAAAAATGCGGGCGAGAGGACTTGAACCTCCACGAGATTGCTCCCACTAGAACCTGAATCTAGCGCGTCTGCCAATTCCGCCACGCCCGCTTGTCTTGACGACTTTTATATGATAGCACTTTCTACCAAAGCCGTCAAGCTTTTTTTGCATTTTTTTATATTATTAGATAATTATCAATTCCACGTTAAAGCACGCTCACATCTTATGCAGCAAATTAGCGATGCAATTCATAAACTTACGACTGGAAAAAACATTATCAGCAGCCTGCATGTACAACCCTTCCCATTCTGCTTTGCGCAGCCCTGTCTTGTAATAAAATAAATCAGCTCCCAAGTGCTTATCTCCATCAATTTGATACAGATTGGAAAAATACTCACCCAATTCTTGGGGCGAGTCATAGATATGCATCATCGCGTAAGCATCTCTGTCCACCTGAAATGAATAATTAAAGATACTTTCCAACCGCATCAATATTTTCCGACATGCTGCACCTGTTTCTTTTCCCGCCTGCGCACTCAATTCCAGCAATTGATACATAGGCTGCAAATAATTATGATATTGTACAAAATCATTGTAGGCCAAATAGCCGATTAAATCCTCCAGAGAAAGCCCCAACGGCACAATGATTCCTTTTTCCTCATTGGTAAAGGACATAAAGGCCGTGGGCAAAAAGACATACTGCAAATATCCACTCAGTGCATCCAGCGAAGAAAAATGCAACACATCTTCCAGAAGCTTGCGCCGCCCAAAGCTATTATAAATAATCCCTTGAAAAAACACAGAATCCTTTGTAATTGGAACATTATTAAAGGTCTCTACCAGCTTACGGCTGCGGATCAGGTTTTCCCAATAGTAACTGTTATGATATTTTAGATGCATAGAATCACCTTCCGGCAGTTATTGAGCTCATTATATCACATTTACGCAACATTTTGCACAAAAATTGTTGCGTATAGTCTTTTTCATAACATCTTTAGTAAAATAGCAGGCCTATTTTTGATTTTCTATCGAAAATACCGACTATGTCTTATCACCATTCTGCATGCTTATTGCTTTATATGTGATATTCGCACAGTTTTACCTATTTCTTCCCGCAAAACTATCAGGCCCAGTATCTGACTATCTCCGTTTTTAACGTTTTATTTTCCCCACACAAATTTATCCCTGCCAGCGCCCAACTCAAAGTGATATTTGACGATACCCAAATCTACTTTGCTGTAAAACCCTCTGCCCGCCTTGGCCGACACCTGATTGTCCTTCAGGCTGAATCGAAATTTTTGCTGATTCATAGCGGTCGGCGCCAGTAAAGCTGCTTCTACGCCCTTATGAAACCATTGGGGCTCAGTGCCGTCCACATGGCTTACAGCTTCTGCCGGTTTTGATTTATGGCTGCTGCCCTGTGTTGCACCATAACCGATAGCAATGACACAACACAGTTTTTCACCGTCATCAATCTGAAAGGCGCCTTTTACTTTGCTATACGTCAAGCCTACCCAGCAGGTATTTAACCCTAGCTGCTGCGCATACAACACCATTTTTTCTCCGTAATAGCCGCAAAGTTCATCTAAACTGTCGCCTTTTTGACCAATCATGGCAATATAATTTCGTACACCGGAAAATTTTCCATAATGCGCCATAAAGCCATCAAACGCCTTGGGCTCTTCCAGGACAAGCTGCATATGCAGTCCGCTTTCGGCATTGCACTGCGCCAACATTTGCTGCAGCCTCTCCTTCACCTCGCCAGTAATTTTCTGTGCGGTATAAGTCCGCACAGAATGACGTGTTTCCATTGCTTCCTGTAAATCCATCCAGAAATTCCTCCTTAGAATGTGGTCATTGTGTAAACACTATTATTATCATTGTACTATAATATTTTTCAACCTATTTCCCATCTGTCTAAGCTCTTGAATATTCGTATTATAACATAAGAATACCACGGTATTGACGAAAAAATCAGAACGAACATACTTTCTTTCAGATCATATTTTATTCTGATAGAAAACCACTTTTCTTAAAAACGAACAAAGGGCAGTCATCCCAAGTGGATAACTGCCCTATAACCTGAACGCTATTTATCTTCTGTCATCAACATCAGATGTTTCCTTCAAAATTTCTGTAAACCCTTCTTAAAATTTGCTCGCCCAATCGACCAATTCTTTATCAGAAATAGTATTGAGCAACTTCCCGTCTTTCCAGTTCGCATCTGGGTAAAGTTTTTTTAATTCCTCAACTGTTTTTCCTATGCCGCTGCCGCCAGAGGTGGCAAAAGCCACTAAGGTCTTGCCAGAAAGATCATAGCTTTCTACAAACGTATTGATGATATGAGGTGCAACATACCACCAGATAGGATACCCCACAAATACAGTGTCATAATCGGCCATGTTCGGGAGCTTCTCTGCAATTTCCGGCCGAGAAAGCGGGTCATTCATTTCCACACTGCTGCGACTCTTTTTGTCTGTCCAATTCAAATCGGCCTGGGTATAGGGCACAGCAGGACGAATCTCAAATAAATCTGCGCCCGCTGCTTTTGCCAATCGCTGTGCGACGCCCTTTGTGACACCACTTGCAGAAAAATAGGCAACTAAAATTTTATGCATCTTACTTCCTCCTCATATTTTTTTATCATTATTTGGTTTTGTAACGAATGAACACTGCACCAGAAGCATACGCCCTTGTCTCAACAAGCTGTAAGGGCGTCATTGCAGTTTGCTGAGCATCTTCTCCCTGAAAAACAGTAGGGAAAGAAGCTCTGCCGTCAATACCAGCACCAATCAAAAGGATCACTTCATCCAGTAATCCTGCGTCAAGAAACGCCGTATTAATTGTGGGACCACCGACAATTCCCAATCGTTCTATTCCAAAAGTTTCCTTTAAAATCTCACAGGCAGCAGCCAAATCAATTCGACTATCGCCGGTCACAATATAGGATATATTCTTCTTATCCAGATAACTCAAATATTCCGCACTTACCTGTTTTGACATAATCAGAATGTGTGGCTTATCATATTGACTGTCATGTTGCCAGAGCAATGTGCCCTTCGTATCCACAACGATGTCATATCCCTCCGGGCTGTCCGTTTTCTTAGAAACTGTTTCTTTGCCAAAGGGAATTTGGTTTTGGGGCTCAAACTCTCCAGGTTCCGCCAGTTCCAACCGAGCAGTTGTTTTTCCACTGATTGCTGACTGCAAGCCCAGTTCATCAAGAAGGGGATAGTATTCTTCCACACCGGTAAGCTGCCCCACCATGTCGCAATCAATTCTTCCATCAACAGAAGTCATCATATAACAAATGATATATGGTTTATCCATCGAAACGACTCCTTTCTTTTCATAAATATTTTCATCCTTGGTTGATTTCTCAAGTTGCTAAGACAGCGTTCTGCCCAATTCATATGCCAATTTAGGAAACTCTGACCGCTGTGTCATGGCCGGCGTTCCGCATTCTGCGCCGAGAACCATACCCATATCCATCAGGTTTAAATAACGGACGAGGGTTTTGTAATGTGACACAAGGGCTTCAAATGTCCACTCGTCATCATTCCAGGCAACGGCCAGCAGGGCTGCCTTCATATGTTTCCTTTGGATGCTGCTGTTGAAGGCGCAAAAACGGTCAATCAGTGTCTTCAGTTGTGCGGACATCCCATAATAATATAGCGGCGTTACAAACACCATCATATCCGCTTCCAAAATCATTTTTCGAATTTTGCCCACGCTATCCTTTTGTGCACATGGCCCTTCATATCCGCAATGAACGCAACCACCGCAAGGATGAATATCCTCATGGCCTGCATCCACAACCGTGACACTGTGCCCTGCGTCTTCCGCACCATGAATAAACTCTGCAGCCAGCAAATTTGAAGAGCCTTTCCTATTGGGGCTTCCCTCCAAGACCACAATCTTCATATCATTCTCATCTCCCAACAGTGGATTCGCCAAGGATATCCACGCAATGTTTCAAGATACTTATAGTATAGAATAAAAATTTATCCATATCAAATGCTTAGATTTCATTGATTCAAATGCCCAAAAAGCATACTTACAAAGAAAATGTATCAACCGAACTTCCCTGTAATACGATTTTGCTTGCTCCATCTTTTTATCACAGCAAAAAATATCGCTAAAAACAAAAAATGTAGTATCCAAATAAAAAATTCTATACTATACTTTATTTAAGCAAAAATTTCGCAATACATTTATAAAAGCACTGCATACTGCAATAATCAATTACGTTTATCCGAGAAAGAGGTTTACAAATGAAATATATTTTTATTATCAATCCTGTTGCCGGCAAACAAAAGCAACAAAAACAGTTAATTGCGAAAATTCGCCGCACCCTTCCCGCATGGCAATATGAACTGCACTTTACCACTTGTCCCGGTGACGGACAACGTTTAGCAGCGCTCTGCGTACAAAAAAGCCATGATATTGTTATATTTGCCTGCGGCGGTGACGGTACGTTTTTTGAGGTGATCAACGGCTCTGCCGGACAGGTCCCTGTGGGAATTTTTCCCTGCGGCAGCGGAAATGATTTTGTCAAAAACATCCTGTCGGAGCAAAGCCTGCTGGATTTATCAGCCCAGCTCCGCGGTACATCTGTACCATTGGATTTGATTCGCTGCAACGGAAACTATGTTGCCAACGTCTGCAACATCGGTTTTGATGCGGATATCGCTTATCACATGACCCGTTTCAAAAAATTGCCACTGGTTTCCGGCAAGACAGCTTATCTGCTCTCCGCTGTCTGCTGTTTCTTTCATTCCCTGGGATATCCCATGACCATTCAGTTGGACGACGAAGCACCGCGAAGCGATACTTTTTTGTTCGCGCTGCTTGCCAACGGCCAGACTTATGGCGGCTCCTTTCGCGGCGCGCCGTGCGCTTCGGTAACAGATGGTTTATTAGATGTCTGCTTATGCAAAAAGGTGCCTCGGATGACATTGCTAAAATTTCTGCGTCCTTTTCAAAAAGGAACATATCTAAAACATCCCAGCTGCCAATCCTTTATTCATTATCAAAAATGCCATAAGGTTCGCCTTTCCTTTCCCCAGCCCACCATCACTGGCTACGATGGTAATATCACCAGCACTGCCACCTTGGAGGCTGAAATCATACCGGCAGCCATTCAGCTTATGGTCCCGCAGGGTGCCCAGCTCTTATAAAACGTGCCCTCATAATTCATCGCTCAATTTTTTATTGATTTAAGCACTATTTTATACCAAACCATAAAAAGTGGAAATACAATCCGCGCAATTGCATTTCCACTTTTTTATTTTAATAATATTTCCCGCTCAACCAATTTGGTCATTCTTTATTGAAAAATACTGCTCCAACCAATATAATTTTTTCTCTATCAGCTCGGCAATACGCTCATTATAATAATACAAATCCTTTGGATTGCTGACCTGATGCAACGTCCAATCTGCAGGATTCACAAATTTTGAGGTGGAACCCACGCCCAATCCCAAAATCGTCTGCCGCTCCTCCATCATCTGAATATTGTACAAGGATTCTTTCCCCGGCAAACAGTAGCCTACGTTCTCCTGGTCACCTATCATGTGCTTTTGCCGATACAAATAATAAGGCACATACGCCTGCCCTTTCAGCCACTGCTGCAACTGCTGTTCCATCTCCTGCACCACTGTGCTTTGCGATTCCAGTTCCATTGTCCGTAAGGCCGCTGTTCGTTTTACTGCTAAGGTATGCACCGTCAAATTTTCTGGCTGCAGCCTGGCAATTTGCTGCAGACTGTGGCAGAAATCCTCTGCCTGTTCTCCTGGCAGACCGGTAATCAAGTCCATATTGATACTGTCAAAGCCAACCTCCCGCGCCAGAGCATACACATCAAAAATCTCCTGTACCGTATGTCTGCGGCCAATTCTCTCCAATGTCCGCTGAGAAAAACTCTGCGGATTAATGCTAATGCGTCCTACTCCAAAATCATAGAGCAGTTGCAATTTTTCAGACGTAATGGTATCAGGACGCCCTGCCTCTACTGTAAATTCAGCCAGCCTGTCTGGATGAAAATGAAGCTGAACTCCTTCCAACAGCCGTTCCAGCTGGAAAGCTGATAAGCTGGTGGGCGTTCCTCCGCCGATATAGAGTGTTTGTACTGATATAGCATGAGTCTCAAGCCACGTTCCTATAACCTGACACTCTGACAACAAATTCGTAAGATAGGTTTCCTGCAATGGCGCTTTTGGTAGGCAGAAGGACGGAAAGGAGCAATACGCGCAGCGCGTGGGACAAAAAGGAATACTCAAATAAACGCTGACCCCTTGCGTTGCTTCTTGCTTGGTAGGCAAAAAAGGACGCTGTCGTTCTATTACTTCCAGCAATAAATCCGCTTTTTCTTCCGACAGCAAATACTCCTTTTGCAATGTCTGCTTTGTCGCAGCACTGGACAATCCCCGTTCTCTGTAACGCCGGGCTATCTTGGTGGGTCGCACCCCAGTCATAATCCCCCACGGATGAACCTGTGTCTGCCCTTGTTCACACAACACCAGATATATCTGCTGCTTCAAAAGGCGGCGGCGCTGATTCTCGTCCAAGCCTTTTACAGAAAAGCATACAGTCTGCCTGCCAATTTGCACTGTCCATTCCTCTGCTCCACAGGCTAATCGCAGCGGTTCTCCCGCTTGCTCGTGAGCGGCCCACTGAAACGCAGGCTCAAAAATGCGGATGACATCTAAAATTGTCTCCCGATACGTGTCCTCTTCTGCAATGAAATAGAATTGCAGCTTCATCATAGATACGGATTGGCTCTGCGCTCAAAAGCCATATCACTTTCCGGACCATGTCCTGGATAAATCGCCACATCATCTGCCACCAATTTCAGCCGTTCTCGCACAGATTTCAAAAGGGTATCATAATCTCCACCGTAGAGATCTGTGCGGCCAATGGTGCCGCGGAATAATGTATCTCCTGTAAAGCAGACCTTCTCTTTCACTTCATAAAAGCAGCAGCCGCCTTTACTGTGTCCTGGCGTATAGAGCACTCGCAGTTCATAAGGACCGAAGGCAATCGTATCTCCGTTATGCAAAAGGATTTCCGGTGGCTGGCAACCATGTACCTGCGTAGACATGTTCCCTACCTTTCCCGGTTGTGCCAACAACTCCGCATCATCGGCATGGATGGCCAGCGGTGCTCCAGTTTGCGCCCGTAGAGCGTCATTGGCTTGAATATGATCAAAATGTCCATGGGTGTTGAGCAAATATTTCACCTGTAACTGTTCCTTGCGTATATACGCCAAGATTTCCTCCACATCGTCACCAGCATCAATCACCACTGCCTCTCTGCTCTCTGGATCGCTCAACACATAACAGTTGGTTTCAATGGGACCGACCACAATTGTTTCTATTTTCATACAGCGCTCCTCCTTCGCCTCAAACTAATCTTCGATGGTGCGTTTGACTTCCAGCACATCACTGATACTCTTAATTTTATCAATCATCAGAATGACTTGATCCAAATTATGCACCTCAATACTGATATGCATATAGGTTTTCCCCTCTTTTACACGAGAGGTAATAGAGGTGATATGCACTTTGGAATCATTAATCAAAGCCATAACCTCCGGTGTAATCTTCGGTCGGTCTATCGCAATGACAAAAACTTCTACCTGATATACACCAGCATCGTCCTGGTCCCAATATGCTGGTACAAACCGCTGCGGCTCCCGCTCCCGCATCCCTTTGATGTTTGGGCAGTCCAAATGATGCACCGTCACGCCCCGTCCACGGGTAATATAGCCGATGATGGCATCCCCAGGCAGCGGCTTACAGCAATGGGCAAAACGAATGGGCACGCCTTCAAAACCTTCCACTACAACACCGTCGCTGCTTTTTCCACTGCCAGAATTTCGGCGGTGAATATCTTTATTCGCCTTACTTGCCAGCATAGCTTCCACTGAATTATCCGTAACAGGATGGGTGCGCTGATACTCATCCTGCAGCTTGTTGGCCACCTGCATCGCTGTCAATGTCCCATTCCCCAAACCTACGCAGACATCATCCCAGCTGCTGTAGCCCATGCGCTGCGCCAATTCTACCAAAGTTTCTGGTTTATTCAGCACAGAGAGATCAATATCCCTTTTATGCAGCTCTGTTTCTAACAGAGTTCTCCCTCTCTGCAGATTTTCCTCTCGGCCTTCCTTTTTGAACCATTGACGAATCTTATTCCGTGCCTGTGAAGTCTTACATTGGTTTACCCAATCTAAACTCGGCTTTGCTTGCTTCGACGTCAAAATTTCCACAATATCGCCGTTTTTCAACTGATAATTCAGCGGTACAATCTTTTTGTTTACTTTTGCCCCTACGCAACTGTTGCCCACGCCAGAGTGTACTTTGTAAGCAAAATCCAACGGTCCGGAACCGGCCGGCAGCTCATATACTTCTCCTTTCGGCGAGAAGACAAACACTGTGTCAGAAAACAAATCAATCTTCACCGAGTTGAGAAAATCTTTATTATCCCGTGCTTCGTTCTGCATTTCCTTAATCTGTTCCAGCCAGCTCAGCTGAGTTGAATCCTTGCTGATTTCACTGCCGCCGCTTTCTTTATAAATCCAATGCGCAGCAATCCCATACTCTGCAGTATGATGCATTTCATAGGTACGAATCTGTATCTCAAAGGGATCCCCATTAGGCCCAATCACTGTAGTATGCAGTGATTGGTACATATTAGGCTTAGGCATGGCAATATAATCCTTAAAACGCATCGGTATGGGACGCCACAATGTATGCACAATCCCCAATGCTGCATAACAGTCTTTCACCGAATCCACCAGCAAACGCACTGCAATCAGGTCATACAACTCATCTAAATCTTTATTTTGTTTTTTCATCTTGTTATAAATGCTGTAAAAATGTTTTGGTCTGCCAGAGATATCTGCCTGAATTCCTACTTTATCCAGCTCTTGATGAAGACGGTCTATAATTTCCTGAATGTATTCTTCCCGCTCATCCCGTTTCATGGAAATCCGTTCTACCAACTCATAAAATTTTTCCGGCTCCAGATATCGCAGGCACAAATCCTCCAATTCCCATTTTACCTTGGAAATCCCCAAGCGATTGGCAATAGGCGCATAAATCTCCAATGTTTCCTGCGCAATACTTTTTTGTTTTTCCGGCGATTGATATTTTAAGGTGCGCATATTGTGCAGCCTGTCGGCCAGCTTAATCATCACTACCCGCACATCCTCTGCCATTGACAGGAACATTTTGCGGTAACTCTCCAATTGCCGTTCCTCTTTGGAGCTGCATTCTAATTTGCTCAATTTGGTGACGCCGTTTACCAAGAAGGTAACCTCTTCCCCAAAATTATTTTCCAAACAGTTTTGCTTGCAGCGGGTATCCTCTGCCACGTCGTGCAGCAGCCCCGCGGCCACTGCCTTTTCATCCATCCCCAGTTCAGCCAGAATCAGCGCCACTGAAAGCGGATGAATAATGTAAGCTTCACCAGATTTCCGCACCTGCCCTTTGTGCAAATCCTCCGCAAAGCGATACACCTCTTCCAGCAATTCTAAATCTGCATTGGGATTATTCTCATATACAACATCTAACAAATCTTTAAATCGAATCATCTTCCGTTCCCCCTAACATGCACTGCCAACCTGCCGGATAAATCGGCCGATTGACGGCTGCCAACAGTTTTTCTTGATTGCGGTCAAAGGCAATTTGCAGATATCTTTGAAAATCCTCCAGCTCTGCCATACATTCCTGATAACGCAAAGAAGAAAATAAATCCATTTTGTTCGGACTGGGAATCATAATAATCCTGCGTTTACTACCTTCTCTTTCCCGTTCCAAAAAGCCTAATTCTTCAAAAATTCCTAGCCAACCACTGATACAGGATTCATTAGGTTCAGCAAAATGTTCCCGTTTTACCAAGTCCGCTAACTCCCCATTTGTCAACTCAATCGCAGGTTTCCCCTGCACTAAAAATTGCAGCAGCTTATAAAAACGTCCCAATACCTCCCTGGTAGGGCAGGCGGAGGCCAATACATTCTGATTCAGCGTCTCATCCCGCCGGTTATACAGCAAATGAACCCACGCTTCTTTTCCATCCCGTCCGGCTCTGCCTGCCAGTTGATTATATTCTTCCCCAGAAAAGCTTAAATGATAAAGCACTACGTGACGAATATCGGGAATATCTATCCCTTCACCAAAGGCACTTGTGGTAACAATAACTTGAATTTCTCCGCTGCGAAAAGCATTTTCCACTGCCAGCCGGTCTGCAGAAGACAATCCACCATGATAATAACAAATTTTTTGTCCTACCTTATCAGTGGCATTTTCACGCAAAAGCTCTGCCAACTGTACCACTTTCTGTCGGCTATTCAAATATACGACCATTTTCTCGCCACGATTGACCAAAGCCAGAAGGTATTCCGTTTTTTTATAATTTTCCCGCTGATCTACCAGCCGCAGATTTTGTCGCACATGGGGGTCTATCACCACCCTTTGAATCCCCAACAGTTCCACAATCTGTTCTGCAGCCTCGTCGCCAGCCGTTGCAGTCACAGCCAGAATTTGTTGTGGTTTCATCCGGCGCAGTCCTTCCGGCAGCTGTTTGTAGCCTTGACGACGACTCACCAGATGGTGCGCTTCGTCAATCACCACCATCCCCAAACGGTCGCCCAATCCCATCAGGCGCTGCTGATTACAGAGTAAAAATTCCGGCGTTGTCAAAATCAAATCCACCTGGCCCTGCTCCACCTGCTGAAAAAAGATTGCCCGTTCTTCACCTTCCAATGCACCGGTAGCCAAACGCACCCGCAACCCCAAGGGTTTTAATTTTTGCTCCAAAGCTTGATACTGGTCATTTACCAAAGCACGCAATGGATACACAATGAGGGTCACCTGATGTTTCCACAGGGCTAAATAAGCACTGTGGCTCTGAAAAATAGCTGATTTTCCACGTCCAGTTCCCAAAATGGCCAGTACATTCTGCCCCTGCTGCAAAGCATCCAATGCTTCCTGTTGCTTAGGGCGATACGCATGCCCTCCTAAAATTGCCTGGCGAATCCGTTCCTGTAAATCCGTTTCATTCAGCTGTTCCAACTCATCGCGCAAAACCTTGCGGGTTTCTTCCGAAGTACTGCCGTGCAGATCCGTACGGCGAATAAAAAGATTCACGCCCCAGTTTCTTTCCGCTGTCCCTGTTACCTGCACCACAATGGCTTCATATCCCACACCCTGATCCATATTAGGCGCCAAATGTCGTGCAATACTGCGTTTCAAATAGCCAATCTGCTGCCCGTCTGCCAAAATGGCAATGGCATTTTCATCATAGGCATTTTCTTTTTCCCGCACCAACTCCAGTGACTGCCCCGGAACCAGCTTTTCCACAAACTGCTGACGATTATCAAAAGTAACGCCCACCGCCTTTGTATAAAACTGCTCCTGCTCTCCGATAGAACGATAGGGATCCTCTTCCAAGTAAACATCCTTATAGAAAAACAGACGATCCTGTAAACTCATCTGATCAGGGCGACGAAAGGACTTCAAATCTTTCAGCACCATTTGCAGCTTCGTTTTTCCATTATAGGTATTAATATCCAGAGAAAAGGCAATATCAATATTACCCGTTTTTGCCACCTGTTCCAGCTCCGCTTTTTTGAAGCCAATGCCTACAATCTCATCCTGCGGTGTCCGCAGCCGAATACGCAGATGGTCGTTATTAGCCCCCACAGTACGAGTCTCTATAGTTTTCTGCCCTCGGCAGACAAATACCGGCATGGGATTCATCGTACCTGTAGGCTGAATTTTGCAAATCTCCCGGTACATTTCCATACTGATATCCTGCATATCAATTTCGCTGTCAACCACCAACGTAGGAACAAAAGAATCTCTTGTAGTGGACTCTGCAACAATTTGAGCAAATTTTCTGCGAAATGCCGGCAAATCCTCTGGTCGCAATCCCAGACCTGCTGCTTGGCTATGTCCGCCATAATTCACCAGCACATCGGCGCATTGACTCAAAGCATGCTGTAAATGGAACCCTTCAATACTCCGTCCAGACCCTTTACAGATACCGTTGCTCATGGTAAGCACAATGGTAGGTGTGTAAAACTTCTCCACTAATCGGGAGGCCACAATGCCAATCACGCCGGGATGCCAATTTTCCCCCATTACAATCAAACCGTCCCGCTGGTTGATGCCCTGCACTGCCACTTTCTCCAAAGCTTCCTCATAAATCGCCCGCTCAATATTTTGCCGTTGTCGATTTTCTTCATCTAATTTCACAGCGATGGCGGTCGCTTCCTCGGGATCCTTGGTAACCAAAAGCCTCAGCCCCAACTGTACATCTCCAATACGGCCACAAGCATTCAACCTAGGCGCCAAACCAAACCCCACTGCTGTTGTCGTAGGCACTTTTGTTTCCGAATTTTGAGACACCTTCCACAGTGCAGCCAGCCCAGGCCGTTCCCCCAGCGCCATCTGCTCCAAACCAAATTTTACTAATACACGATTATCACCCTTGAGTGGTACAATATCCGCCACAGTAGCCAGCGCTGCCAAATCCAGAAACGGTCGCATCCTATCAAGAAAACCATCTTTTTCGTAATACCGAGCAAACAAACCCTGCACCACTTTAAAAGCTACACCAGTGCCACATAAATAACGCCACTTATCCCGCTCATCATTACTCAGAACCGGATTTACAATAATGCAATCAGGCAATATTTCTGGCAACTGATGATGATCTGTCACAATTACATCCATTCCCCATTCTTTCGCCGCTGCAACCTCCTGCCAAGAACTGATGCCGCAATCCACCGTCACCAGAAGACGAGCGCCCTCATCAAAAATTGTCCGTAAAGCTGGAGTATTCACTCCATAGCCTTCTTCCATACGGTCCGGAACATAATAAGCCACGTTGGCATCCAATGCCTGCAATCCCTGATATAAGGTAACGCTAGCACAAATTCCATCCACATCGTAATCACCGTATACCACAATTTTTTCCTTTTTCTCCACCGCCTGCAGTATACGTTCCACCGCCGCACCCATATTCAACATCTCAAAAGGAGAAGATAATTGCTCCAATGAAGGATTCAAAAACTCTCTGGCTGCATCCAATTCTGTATAGCCTCTGTTTATCAATAAATTAGCCAGCACAGAAGAAATTCCTAACCCGTTCATCAGCCGCGCCTGTACTTGCGGCTTATTCTGTTGTACAATCCACTTACTCATTTTCATCATTGTGTCCCTCCTTTTTCCGATTTTCATAGCCCATCGAAAAAAGTCTAAATATAATCTATTTAATTATATATCATATCACAAAACCCCAGTACTGAGCAATAAAAATACGCTTTCTTCGCGGTTTTCTCCCGAAAAGTCTTCTTTTCTGACACGATTCCGAAACAATTTTAAAAACTTCGTGCCAGAACTGAACCAGCTGCCAAAAACACCTGTTTTCCCACTTCCCAGTAAAGTGCTTTCCAAACAAGCCACTATAAGGATAAAGCACATTCGAAATACACCCCTGTCCAGTGTCTTACTTGCCAAGGATATTCATCATCATGAGCACAAAAAAATCCCTCAGCAGTAGGGCCGAGAGATTTTTTGATACACATTCCTATTTATCTTGTCTGTATTGCGCAACACCTTGCGTATATAAATTATTTCCGTCGCAGTCAATGGCTACAATACAAGGCAAATCCTCCACTTCCAAACGGCGAATGGCACAGGTTCCCAGTTCTTCATAAGCGATCACTTCCGCTTTTTTCACCGAGTGAGATATCGCTACGCCAGTGCCGCCAATGGCTGCCAAATATACAGCAGTACAATCCTTCATGGCCTGAATTACCTCTTCACTGCGGGGTCCTTTGCCCAACATCCCTTTTAATCCTGCCTGTCGAATCAGCATAGGCGCATAGCTGTCCATGCGGCTGCTGGTAGTAGGACCGCAGGAGCCAATGGGTTGTCCTGGCTTGGCAGGAGCGGGACCTACATAATAAATCAACTGATTTTGCAAATCCACCGGCAAAGCTTTTCCTGCCGCTAAGGTTTCTGCCAGCAATTTATGTGCCTTATCCCGCGCAGTATAAATCACACCTGATAACAGAACGCTGTCCCCTGCATGTAAATTCTTGATGCTTTCCTCCGTCAGCGGTGTCGTCAATTTTTTTATCTGGTTCATAAGTATGCCGCCTCCTACAAGATTACTTCTCTATGTCGTGCCGCATGACAGTTGAGGTTCACTGCCACAGGCAGCATAGCAATATGTGTGGGATAATATTCTATATGCACTGCTAAGGCTGTCACGCGACCACCCAGACCTTGAGGGCCAATCCCCATCTTATTAATCTCACCAAGCAGTTCCTCTTCCAATGCTGCATACAGCGGATTGGGGTTGCGTGAGCCGAGTTCTCTGGTCAAAGCTTTTTTGGCCAGCATCGGCGCTTTTTCCATGGTACCACCTACACCGATGCCCACAACGATAGGCGGACAAGGATTGCCGCCAGCGTTGCGCACCGTATCCAAAATAAATTTTTTGGCACCTTCCAGTCCATCGGCAGGTTTCAACATCTTTACAGCTCCCATATTTTCGCTGCCTGCGCCCTTGGGCACAACCAAAATTCGCAGATTCTCTCCACTGACAATCTCAGTGTGAATCACTGCCGGCGTGTTATCTCCGGTATTCTCACGGCTGAATAATGGCTCCATCACCACAGATTTACGTAAATAGCCATCCTCATAGCCTTGCCGCACACCCTCATTCACAGCATCTGTCAAGCTGCCGCCCACGATATGCACATCTTGTCCTACTTCCAAATACACAACAGCAATTCCGGTATCCTGACACATCGCCTGCCTACTCTCCCGTGCCATTTGACAATTTTGGAGAATCTGTGTCAGACAATATTGCCCAAAGGATGATTCTTCCCGCTCCAAACCAGCCTGCAAAGCCCGCTCCACATCAGCGGGGAGATCATAGCTGACATCCATGCACAATTGTCGCACTGCTGCTGTAATTTCCTCTACTGTAATCGACTTCATCGGTTATCCCTCCCTTTTTCGTTCCTTTTTATTATACACATTTTACCGTGCCCCGTCACGCAAAACAAAAAAATAGCCTTCGTTTCCCTACAGTATACAAAATACAAAATATCCTACTTTTATTGCAATAAAAATATTTTTCTTCCTAAATAAGCCTTTCCGCCATGGGAGTTTATTGTTTTTTCTGCCAATCTATGAGATAATGGAAGAGCTATTTTACTACTTACACATTACAAGGAGGAGTTTCATGGATCGTCAATTTGCAATTTTTATGGTCATTGCACTGTATATGGTTATCATGATTGGTATCGGTTTTTACTATGCACGGCGCAATACCTCTGTTTCCGACTACGTCTTAGGTGGCCGCAGCCTGAACCCATGGGTTACTGCGCTGAGCGCACAGGCCTCTGATATGAGCGGCTGGCTCTTAACAGGTTTACCGGGGTTGGCCTATTTATCCCTTGCGGGCTTTAAGGAAGCCGCCTGGACTGCCATCGGTTTAGCAATCGGGACCTTTCTCAACTGGGTTCTCGTCGCAAGACGGCTGCGCAGCTTTACAGAAGTTTCACAAAATTCTTTAACATTGCCTGACTATCTGCAAAACCGTTTCCGCGACCGTTCAGCTATTTTGAAAACAGCTACCGCAGCAGCCAGCATTATTTTCTTTTTAATTTATACATCTTCTATGTTTGTGGCTGGCGCCAAACTATTTTCTACCATCTTTCCCATCAGTTACACCCAGGGCTTGTTGGTAGGCAGTTTAATCATCATTTCCTATACCTTTTTAGGAGGATTTTTGGCTGTATGTACGACAGATACCGTACAAGGTATTCTCATGTTTATCGCATTGGTTTTTGTACCACTGGCTATCATCTCTGTAGCAGGCGGTTTTACGGCCACCTTTACACAGATTGATCCCAGCAACTGGCAGTTATTCCCTACGGGGGACGGCAGCGTATCCTTCCTTCTCATAGCTTCCTCATTGGCTTGGGGACTGGGATATTTTGGACAGCCTCACATTTTAGTCCGCTTTATGGCAGTTGCCAAACCGAAAGATATCAAACCTGCCACCATCGTTGCTATGGTTTGGGTTATCATCACGTTAGCCGCAGCTGTATTAATCGGGCCTCTGGGACATATTTATCTGTCAGAGCCTCTGGCTGAAGGACAGCATGAAACTATTTTTATGGTACTCATCAACCAGATGTTCAATCCAGTACTGACCGGTGTTTTCTTATCAGCGATCCTGGCTGCTATCATGTCTACCGCAGCCTCCCAGCTGCTTGTTGCATCTTCCGCACTGTCCAATGATATCTATCATGGCCTGTTCCATAAACATGCATCAGAAAAAGAAACCATGTTGGTGAGCCGAATCTCTGTATTGCTGATTGCCGCCATCGCACTTTTCCTGGGTATGGACCCCAACAGCTCCATCTTTGGTATCGTCAGCTATGCTTGGGCTGGATTGGGCGCTTCCTTTGGACCTGCCGTGTTCATGTCCCTGTATTGGAAACGGATGACACGCAACGGCGCCATTGCCGGTGTCTGTGTCGGCGCTGTCAGCACCATTTTGTTCAACTATCTGAAAACCCACGTTGGTGGAATTTTCAGCGTTTATGAATTGTTGCCGGCATTTATTTTGGCCGTCATTGCTATTGTTGTGTTCTCCCTTTTGGACAAAGCTCCATCTCAGGATATGCTCAACGAATTTGACCAGGCAGTGGCACAATCCAAAGAAAAATAACTAGTGTTTGACAAAAATAGCTTACATTTCACGCAGGCAAAATCGTTCTGCGACAAAAAAAGTGCTATGCTGCTCTCTGACAAAGCAACATAGCACTTTTTATTGACTATATAAACCTCTCCAATCGTTCATCCAAAATCCAAAAATCTGCGCTCAAATTTACAATACTCTCCATAGCAGTGATCTCATCTAACAAACTTAAAATATTGGTGATTACTTCATCATCCCGCACCGGTATCAAATCCCGCGGCACTAAAACAGTTCCCGCCCACAAAATTGGGATATCCTCCAGATCCAAAATATCGGCAACCTGCTGCAATTTAGCGGACTTGGTCACGATTTCCACTAAATCATCATCTCCAAAGCGCACATCATCCGCACCGGCACCGAGACCTTCTAAGACCAAGGTATTCTCATCCAGACCGCTCTTCCACTTGCTGATCAGAATTTGTCCCCGCGTTTTATATAGCCATTCCACCTTTTCTCCATATTTTCCGCCATAACGCAGAAAACAATCCGCCAACATCTCTTCATTTGTGTCAGGATGCCCGTAAAAGAGAAAGGAAGTCTGCCCAGGTCCCTGCCCCTGATATAAAGCCAACTCCTGTTCCATGTAATTTCGATAAACACAACGTTTTAACCAGTTTGTATAATCTGCCATAACTTTCCCCTACACTTTTAAAATATCTACTTCACTGTTTCCAGCAGACATGCTTTGCGCCGCCGTGATGTGCTGGCCAGACAATCCAACAAAAATACCCGAAATAACACCTTCCATCCAGCCAAAGAGCCAACAAAGCGTAATCCCCATTCCAGACACGGCTGAATCCAGCGTACTACGCATTGGGCTAAAACAATCCAACACAAGGCAAACTTAAAACAAATCAATCCACCCAGCTGTAAAAATTCCTTGCTGTAATCCCAATAAGTCAAATGATACCGATGTTTCAGCCACCATCCGCTGCAAAACTCCACTAAAAGAGGTAATATACAACAATTTCCGGAAAAATGCTTGCGGTCATATTTATAACTGCCCGCCAATAAAATACCGGCAATCCCATACATAGGTTTCACCGGCCCATAAAGAAAATTGGGCTTTTGAAACCTTCCCGCAGCAAACCAATTATAACAGCCCTCCAATATCCACCCCAAAAAACTATAAATCAAAAAACACTGTGCAGTCCGTCGCAAAATGAAAAGCTCCCTTCTCTATCAGTTAGCTTTAGCATAAACAACGGCAGAAAATTTATTCCTCCTGCTCTGAAAAAAATTGCAACTTTTTGTACCATAAATGTTGAGATTTACTTGGCCAAAAGATTGCCAGCACTGTATAAATTTCCAAACGCCCTAACAGCATCAAGGCGCTGAACAACCATTTCGCCAATCTTGGCGCAGAAGAAAAAGATTCCGTAGGTCCCCACAGGCCAATCGCTGGGCCCACACCGCCCAAACAAGCCAGAGCGCCTGTGAAGGAGTCCAAAAAATCCACGCCCATACAGCAAACAATAAATGTTGAAAACAAGGTCAATGCCACAAAAAGATAGAAAAAGGCCGTCACACTGTGCAGAGTCTGCTCTGTCAATCTTTTTTCACTGGCCTTCAGCGTGCGCACCAAGCGAGGATGCAGGAATCGCTGCACCTCCCGCATTGCCTGCTGCACCAAAATAATATGTCTGTCGATTTTAAATCCGCAGGTGGTGGAACCGGCACAGGCACCAGAAAACATCAATAAAATTAAAACGACACAGGCTGCTGTCGGCCATTGCTCATAATCACAGCACACAAATCCAGTGGTGGTAATAATCGACAGCACATGGAATGCACTTTGCCGCAAAGCCGTAAACAAATTCTCCTGATATTCAGGCAACACACTGATTGTCACAAGGAAAACTGCTCCCAGCACGACACCAGTGTATACACAATATTCTCTATTTTTCCAAAAATGACGCAGCGAACGGTTGCGGAATGTCATAAACAGCAATGCATAATTGATGCCTGACATATACATAGCCCCCACCATAGCCCACTCCAGCAATGGACTTTCATAAGAACCGATGCTGCTGTTGCGTGTGGAGAAACCACCGGTAGCCACGATGGAAAAAGCATGGTTCAGCGCATCGAAAGCATCCATTTTGCAGCAAAACAACAAAAGAAATGTTATCGCTGTATTAAAAATATACAAAAGCCACAAGCTTCGCGCGCTGTCAGCTATTTTCGGATGCAATTTATCTTTCACAGGACCGGCAGTCTCTGCACGGACCATCTGCATAGCTCCCGCGCCCAGATTGGACAGCAAGGCCACAAACAAAACGATAATTCCCATGCCACCCAGCCAATGGGTCACACTGCGCCACATTAAAATGGCGCGAGGCTGTCCTTCTATATCATCCAGCACAGAAGCGCCCACTGTAGCAAATCCCGACATCGCCTCAAAAAATGCATCCGCCACAGTATCAAATGTCCCTGCCAGCAGATAGGGACACATTCCCAGAAGAGCAGCAAAAATCCATCCGAAGGTGACAATAGCCGCCCCATCCCGTACCTGCAAATGTACATTTTTTTTCGCAGGACGCCAACAGAGCATCATCATGATGCCAATCGCCAAAGTAAGCGGCATCATGAACAAAAATACGTTAATACATGATTCCCGATAGAAAAGCGCTGTTATAATCGGCAGCACCATACAGCAAGCTACAATGATCAGCAGCTCACCCACTGAATACCATACAACATTTCCCTTCCGCGCTCTTCCCATTATTCTTCCCTCACCATCGGCTCAAAAAATGCATCCTCTTCCAACGTTTCCACTACATCCGTCTCATCCTGATACTGCCGTTTTGTAGGCAACGGTAAAAACAGTACCAATACCGTATACAATTCTAATCGACCAATCAACATTAAAAAACTCAAAATCCATTTTGCCAACATAGGAGCGGAAGAAAAAGATTCTGTCGGCCCCCACTGCCCCCAAGCAGGTCCTACACCGCCCAGACAGCTCATCACAGCAGTCAGAGAATCCAAAAACTCCCCGCCGCACAGACAAACCAAATATGTGGCAATCAGCACCAAAACCAAATAAATATAGAAAAATGTCATCACACTGAGTACCACATCATCATCCAACAGTTGATTATTGGATTTTAACCGCGTCACCATACGGGGATGCAAAAACCGCCGAATTTCCTGTACTGCTTTCTTGGCCAAAATGACATGACGGTCAATTTTAATCCCACCAGTAGTAGAACCAGCACAGGCACCACAAAGCATTAATAGCATCAAGAGCATCTGAGCCGGCATCGCCCACTGCTCAAAATCACAGGTAATAAACCCTGTAGTAGAGAGAATGGATACCACCTGAAAGGCTGCATAACGGAAAGCCACCAGCCAGTGATAGCCATAGTCCGGCGCGATAAACCAAACCACCGCCAATGTAAAAAACAAGGCTACACAGACATATACCCGAAATTCTAAGCTTTGTAAAAAGCATTTCAAATTTTTGTTGCGCCAAGCATAAAAATAAAGAGAATAGTTGACCCCTGCCAAAAACATAGCAATCACAGTAACCCAATCCACCACAGCACTGTCATAGTAGCCCAGACTGGCATTTTTCGTAGAAAAACCCCCGGTAGAAATCACAGAAAAACCATGATTCAATGCATCAAAGAGATTCAAACCCGCCAAAAGATAGAGCACAATCACAATCACAGTATTGGCCATATAAATGCACCACAGACTGCGCGCGGTCTCACTGATTTGGGGCCGCAGCTTGCCCTTTACCGGTCCAGAACTTTCTGCGCGGAAAATTTGCATCGCACCTACACCATGTCCAGCCAGCAGAGCCACAAACAACACCATAATGCCCATACCGCCCAGCCAATGGGTAAGACTGCGCCACATCAAGACGCAGCGGGCCGTCCCTTCTATATCATCCAAGACCGAAGCGCCTACCGTAGTCAGACCGGACATCGTCTCAAAAAACGCATCGGTTACCGTGTGAAATGTTCCCGTCCAAAGATAAGGAATCATGGCAGCCAAGGTCACCACAAGCCAACCGTAGGCCACCAGTGCGTAATTCTCCCGTAAAGAAATATGTTTCTGCCACCGTGTTGGACGCAGCCCAAAATAGAGCACACCACCTGCAGCAGACACCATCGCCGCAGTCAGCAAAAAAGCCAGATAGGCATCCTCATGATAATACATCCCCACTGCGGCGGGAATGAACATACTGCAGCCGATAATAATCAACAATTTTCCGATTCTGCTCCAAACATAACTCTTCTGCATTGTTTACACCTCTAGTCGCAGAAAATACTCAACCTTCCGCACTGCCGCCGCAGCTGCAAAAATAATGATGCGATCTCCCGGCAGCAACACATCATTCCCGGAAGGAATCATCGCATCGTTATCGCGAAACCGTGCGCCAATCAAAATCCCTTTGGGCAAACCCAGCTCCTTAATAGGCCGGTTGATCAACCGCTTCATTCTGCTGTTCACAATAATTTCATAAACCTCAGCAGAGCCCTTCTCCAGGACACTGATGGATAAAAACTCACTGTTGCGCACAAACCGCAGCACCGCTTCCGCCGTCAGAAGCCGCGGACTGATAGCAACATCAATCCCCACCGCCTCAATCAGCGGCAAATAATCAGAACGGCGCACCTGGGCAATGGTACGCCCTGCACCCAAACGCTTTGCCATCAAGGAAACCAAGATATTCAGCTTATCATCCTCCGTCAAAGCTACAAAAAGATCCGACTCCTGCACCCCTTCGTCCTGCAGCAAATCAATATCACTGCCATCGCCGTTCAAAATAATCGCTTCATTTAGCTGCCCCGCTAAAAATTTGCAATGCTTATAATCCTTCTCGATAATCTTAACCTCAAGCCCCCGTTTTTCCAGAAGCTGCGTCAAATAAAAAGCGACACGGCTGCCGCCGACCAACATGACCGAATGAATCGTCTGTCTGTGAAACCCTAAATATTTTTCAATTTCCCGCATCTGGTCCGTGCGTCCAATCAAGAAGACCCGATCCCCCAATAAAATCTGGTCATCCCCACGGGGAATAATCAGCGTGTCCTCCCGCAAGATTGCCGCCACCAGAAAATGATATTGACCATGAATCTCCTTCAACGCACAGTTGACAACAGGATTTCCTTTCTCTATACGCAGTTCCAGCAAGGTAATCTTGCCCTTGGCATAATAATTTACATCTACCGCTTCCGGCACCGAAATAATTTTGGCAATTTCCGCAGCGGCAACCCGTTCCGGATTGATCAACAAATCTACATTTAAGGCTGGATTGGAGGAGAGCTTGTTGTTGCGGTTATATTCCGGCTTGCGCACACGGGCAACGGTCTTTTTTACGCCATACTGTCCCGCCAGCATACAAGACAGCATATTCAGCTCATCGTTCTCAGTCACTGCAATCAGCAAGTCCGCCTTCTCTATCTCGATGCTTTCTAATAAACGGGAATCCGCCCCATTGCCCAACAGCGCCTGCACATCCAAATTTTCTTCTACCACCTGCTGCCGTTCCTCATCCTTTTCGATGACAAACACATCATGCCCTTCCTGTGACAATGTTTCCGCTATGTTATAACCGATTTTTCCGGCTCCTATAATCACTGCCCGCATCCTTCTCAACTCCTGACTCTTTTTCCTGCAATCAAATGCAGTTTGTTATATTATACCACCAGAAAAAACAGTTGCAACAAAATATCCGTTGTATAAAAATTAGAGAGGCATCTCTCTGCCTCTCTAAAAGATAGTTTTCCCACTGTATCCTATTTTAATTCCGCTTTATCTGCTTTGGTCCTTTTTTTGCATTTCCGCATAAAACTTCTTTAATACTTCCAAAAAGCAGGTTTCCACTGTACTGAACTTCCGTTTTTTTTGGGTAATCAACACATGCATGGTGCGGACCTGTACATCCACCAACCCCACTCTGTGAATCAAACCCGACGTCACATAAGGATCCTCCCTGCCGGCAAAGGAACTGGCCATTACCGCCACACCCAAATTTGCAGCAATCGCCTGCTTTACGCTGTCCTTGTCCTGAAAGGAGATAATACTGTTGGGACAGATCTCATCCTCTCCCAGGATCATGCAATTTTCCTCATAATTGTGCTCCTGCTGAATAATCCACGGATATGCATAGGCATCCTCTACTTCCACTTCCTTTTCCAAAGCCAACGGACTCTCAGAACCCGTATATAACATGAAATCTTCTACCAATAGCTGTTCTGCATCAAAATTGCGCATACCCAAACTGGACTGCAGCGTTTTCAGCTTATCCACACCCACAAAAGAAGTCACGCTGATGGTGGAAATCCCCGCCAATAAGGACGTCATGCTTTTATCCGGCAAAGTTTCCTTTACATGCACCGTGATTCCAGGATAAGCCTGCTTACAGGCAATAATCACCCGAGGCATAATGGTACTGCAAATGGTGGACGAAGCGTCCACATAGACATCACCGTTAATATAATCAGGACTCTCATTGGAATTGCGGATATGCTCCACCTCATTTAAAATCACATCCACCGAGCCCATCAATTTTTCGCCGTCCTCCGTCAATTCCACGCCCTGATTAGAACGACGAAACACCTTATATCCTACTTCCTCCTCAAAATTATGAATGGCATTGCTAATCGTAGGCTGTGTCAAAAACAGCTGCTTTGCCGCTTTTGAAATGGAACGGCACTGCGCCACTGCCTTAATATAACGAAACTGCTCTAAATTCATCTTCTCCACCCCAACCACTTTGACAATTTTTTATCTTTTCTATCATACGCTCTTGTTTCATCCATACTTATATTTCATCTGCTCAAGATACCGCAGTCAGTTTATCTTTGTCTCCCTGTAGTGATCTGCTCAGCACACACTTTGCAAAAAACATGTGCCGCGCCCAACCTTTTATATTGATTCACTTTTGTAATCAGTATATCACAAATTTCGTGAAAAAAGTAGCATTCTCTAAAAAAAATGATTTTTTATCATGAATCACTACATAGCATACAAACAATCTACAGGCCGTCACTTTTTGTAAATTTGCCCATAAAAAATCCCATCTCCGTAAACAACAAAGATGGGATAGCATTTTCTTATGGGATTACTGTTCTAACTGCCGACCCAGTTTGCGATAGAGCAAAAAGGTCAGAGCACTGATGATAATGCCCTTCAGCAAATTGAACGGCGCTACTGCAAATAAGATAAATGTTTTTAAATCCACAATGGCAGGATTCAGTGCATTGCCCATCTGAATAAAAAATTCCAACGGCTGACCGAATACTGTAGCATATACCGGCAGTAAAATGAAATAATTGATTACCGAGCCCAACAGCACCATACACACAATACCTGCAGCCATGCCCAGCAGCATACCCTTTATATTGCGTTGTCTGCGGTAAATCCACGCTGCCGGCACTACAAAGGAGCAACCAATGAGAAAATTGGCAAATTCCCCTACGCCGCCGGTAATCGTGCCGTTTAACACAAAGTTTAATAAAATTTTAATGAGCTCAATCATTGCGCCCGCCGCAGGTCCCATGGACAACGCGCCTACCATCACAGCCAGTTCGCTCAAATCCAGCTTATAAAAGCTTGGCGCAAACCACAGCGGCGCTTCAAACAACATCAGCACGCCGGCCACCGCCGCCAGCAACGCAATTTTGGTGAGCGTACTCAACGCCATTTTCTTTCCAGTACTTTTCTGCTGCATCATTCCTGCTTTTCTTTCAATCTGTTCCATGTCAGATCCCTCCCGTGTTTAGATTTTGCTGAAGTTTTTCTCACACATAAACTCTGTGCGCATAAGAAAAACCTCTGAAAATCTTCAGAGGCTTGAAACTGCACCGTATTGCCAGAATATCAAATATCCCGCATATCTATGCATCTTCTACCATCCAGACTATACTGTCGGTGCTGGAATCACACCAGCTCAACCCTTTTCTAAAGGCTCGCGGACTTTTACCGCCGGTAGGGAATCTCACCCTGCCCCGAAGACTATGTTTATGCTATTATTATAGTACATCTTACAGAACTTGTAAAGTATTTTTCGCAAAAATATGATTCTTTTGACGCATGTATACAAAATCACAGAGCAGCACCCATCCGCAAATGAACGCCGCTCTGCACATGCTAAGCCATTCCGTTTGGAAAAAGTACGCCCGACCTATTTCCGATAACTGTCCAGACGGCTGACCAAAGCTGCCTTGGTATCCTCATATTTGGCCAGCTTTTCTTTTTCACCGGCAATGACCTCCGCCGGCGCTTTGTCCACAAATCCAGCATTGTTCAGTTTCTTTTCCAAACGCTCAATTTCCTTATTCATCTTTTCTACTTCTTTTTCCAGACGGGCAATCTCCTTGTCCATATCAATCAAGCCTTTTAGTGGCAGGAACAGCTCAATGCCCTGCACCACCGCCGTCACAGCCTGCTCCGGTTTCTCAGCCAGACTCAATACCAAATCCAACTGCTCCAGATTGGCCAGATTTTTGATATACGGCGCTGTACCTTGCAGCATCGTCAAAAATTCCTCCTTGTTGGCCGCAATCACGCAATCCGCTTTCTTTCCTGGCGGTACATTCATTTCACTGCGCATGTTGCGGATAGCGCGAATGATATCCATGACCACATTCATCTGCCCTTCAATGTCCCCAGAGATTTTCGCATCATCCACCTGCGGCCACTGGGTCAGCATAATGGTTTCCCCTTCATGGGGCAGATGCTGCCAGATTTCTTCCGTGATAAAGGGCATAAAGGGATGGAGTAAAATCATGGTGTCGCGCAGTACCGCAGCAATCACCTGCTGCGCAGTGCGGCGGCTGACCTCTGTCTCCTTCCCATACAAACGGGGCTTCACAATCTCAATATACCAGTCGCAGAATTCATTCCAGATAAAATCATACAGCGTATTGGCTGCGCCGCCCAAATCATAACTCTCCAGACGGTTGGTCACATCCTTAGCGACAGAATGGAAACGGCTGATAATCCACTGATCCGCCGTGGTATACTGCAGCGTTTCCTCCGCCATCGGCTGATAATCCTCCAGATTCATGAGGACAAACCGTGTCGCATTCCAGATCTTATTGCAGAAATTCCGCGCCGCCTCCAAACGCTCCGTCTGGAAACGCAGATCATTGCCCGGCGTATTGCCTGTAATCAGCATAAACCGCAGCGTATCAGCGCCATACTGCTCAATCACCTGCAGCGGGTCGATGCCGTTGCCCAGAGATTTGCTCATCTTGCGTCCCTGGCTGTCCAATACCAGACCATGAATCAAAACATCATGGAACGGCGATTGCCCTGTGAACTCCAAGGCGTCAAAGAGCATCCGTGCTACCCAGAAGAAAATGATATCCCGTCCTGTCACCAACAGACTGGTAGGATAAAACATCTCCAACTCCTTCGTTTTCTCCGGCCATCCCATGGTCGAGAAGGGCCATAAGCCGGAGCTGAACCAAGTATCCAGCACATCGGGATCCTGCTCCACATTTTTAGAGCCGCATTTGGTACAGGTATCAATATCCGTGGTGCTGCACATCACCTCGCCGCAGTCCCTGCAATACCACACCGGAATGCGGTGTCCCCACCACAGCTGACGGGAAATACACCAGTCGCGGATATTCTCCAGCCAGCCCAGATAAATCTTGGTGAACCTTTCCGGCACAAAATTCACTGCACCAGTGTGGGCTGCTTCGATGGCCGGCTTGGCCAACGGCTCCATCTTGACGAACCACTGCTTGCTCACCAGCGGCTCGATTACCGTATGACAGCGGTAGCAATGTCCCACCGAGTTGTTATGGTCCTCAATCTTTGTGAGTACGCCGCTCTCCGTCAAATCGGCCACCAGCTGCTTGCGGCATTCATAGCGGTCCATACCGGCATATTTTCCGGCCAGCTCATTCATTTTCCCCTGCTTGTCAATGACTACCACCTGGGGCAGATTATGGCGATTGCCCACCTCAAAATCATTGGGATCATGGGCCGGCGTAATTTTTACAGCGCCGGTACCAAATTCCTTTTCCACATACTCATCAGCAATCACCGGAATAATGCGGTTCACGATAGGCAATACCAGATTTTTGCCCACCAGATGGCTGTAGCGCGCATCATCAGGATGCACAGCCACTGCCGTATCGCCCAGCATCGTTTCCGGACGGGTGGTGGCAATCTCAATACTGTCCGTACCATCCTCCGTAGGATACCGGAAATAATAAATTTTGCCCTCCTGGTCCACATGTTCCACTTCAATATCAGAAATGGTCGTCTGACAATGGGGGCACCAGTTTACAATATAGTTGCCCTGATAGATCAAGCCCTTCTCATACAAACGCACAAAGGCTTCTCTCACAGCCTGAGAACAGCCCTCATCCATGGTAAACCGTTCTCTGTCCCAGTCACAGGAGCTGCCCAGCTTGCGCAGCTGCGTAGTAATCGTGTTGCCATATTCCTCTTTCCAGGCCCAGGTGCGGCGCAAAAACTCCTCGCGCCCTACTTCATAGCGGTTGGTGCCTTCCTCCTTCAACTGCGCCTCCACCTTTGCCTGGGTTGCAATCCCGGCATGATCCGTGCCCGGAACCCACAACGTGTTAAACCCGCACAGCCGTTTATACCGCACCAGAATATCCTGCATGGTGTTGTCCATGGCATGCCCCATGTGCAGCTTACCGGTTACATTTGGAGGCGGCATCACGATAGAAAAACTCTGTTTTCCTTCCTCCATTTTTCCCGCAAAATATTTATTCTGCTCCCACACAGAATACCAATGCTCCTCTACCTGCTTCGGGTCATACACCTTAGATAGATTCTTGCTTTCATCCATAGTTTCTGCTCCTTTCCAGTCCTGCTTTCGCTTCTGCAATAAAATAAAAAACGCCTTCGCCCCCCAAAAGGACGAAAGCGCAGCTTCCGTGGTACCACCTTTGTTCCTTTCTGTCCAGAGACAGAAAAGCACTCTCCGCTGTAACGGGCTACCCGACCATGTCTACTGCGCCTATCCGGCAGTTCGACATCGTATCTCCGAGGCTACCTTCCAATGCTGCTGCGGGAAAACTCCCAGCCGTGATTTTCCTCTCTGTGCGCAACATCACACTGTACTCCTCCTCATCCCTGATGATTCAGATATCAGACTATTTTTATACGATAGCACATAGCCCCATAGATTGTCAAGTTTTATTACTCCAAAATACCTTTGGCTTCCGATTGCCTCTATGCCAACCCTTCCCCTTCTCGCAAATACTCCTGCATTTTCGCAGCCAGCGCCATATTTCCCCGCAGGGTATACAAATTATCCAACACTTCAAGTTCTAATTGATTGGTAAACCAGATTTTGCAGCCGCTTTTTCCTTTTTGTTCTGAGAAATCTTCCACCTTATTCAACCGCACATACCCATTGGCCTCGTGATAAGGGCTAGAGGTCAAACGCACTCGGATTGGCACCAACAAAAATTCTTACTCAGTATCAACGGCAATCTTCGCCCCCGTTGGTTGCCCATCTGCACAGCAATCTCACTGCTTTGCTGCTGTAGTACCGCTTTGTTGCTGCGCAGATAGTCCAGCAAATCATCCAGCAACCATGATAAACTTGCTTTTATTTCTTCCACACCGCCATCCTCATAAAGAATCATGCTGCCGTTACAGCCGTCGGGCAGATAGGCAGGAAGCAATGCGCAAATATCGCGCCACTCTCTTTTATAACGCGGTAAGCTCCACGTATTTTTCATTATTTTCGGCATTATAATTCCTCCTTTGATGTGGTTCCCTTACAGCTGCAATGCAGGAATGCTCCTGCTCAAATCATACTGATAGGCTTCGTCAGCGGTTTTGATATCCCGCAAAAGAAAATTGCGATATATCCCCTCAATATAGCGCCAGTTGAGCTTTTCTGCGGCTTCGGCCTGCTCCACGGCATATTCTAAAAGATCGGTCTTGTCCCTGTCCAGCACACCGACGGCTACGCCGTTGATTTCCCTGCGGGCCACGGTATACTTCATGATCTTGTCAATATCAAATTCATTGAGAATACGCCCAAAATTGTGTTTTTTGAATAATTTCCGCGCAAAGTTCTGAATCTTTTTCAACTCCATTTGCGTCACAGGATATTTGTTTTCCCCGTATAGCAGGATATCATTCTGCGCCATATGGGGCGTTTGCTCTGGCTCAGGCTCCTGCTGTATAACTGCCGGCTGTGCTGTCTGCGGTGCGATTACCGGTGATTCTGTTGCCGTTTCCTCCTGACAGTACTCTTCTTTTACCAATATTTTTGGTATATCTTCTTTACACACCATATTTTCCCGTTTATCTATTTCGTATACCAATAAACCTGGTATATCCGTTTTCTGTTCCTCTGTTACCTGTTCTGTTGTCGTTGTGTCTGCCTGTACCTCTGTCACTGTTTCTGTCTGCATTTCTGTTGCCGCTGGTTTTCTGCCGCCTTTTTTGCCGTTTTCCCGCCGCTTGCGGTTGCTGTCGATGAGCGGCTTGACTGCATAAAACAGAAGGTTCAGTATCCAGTTGTCCGTTTCCGGCTCTGTCCCCTCCAGGGCATAGGCACAAATCATGCCATAGGCCGCCAGTTGGGTTTCGCTGTCGGGAATCAATGTAATCATATCGTGAAAGGACTGGTAAAATACAAAACTGCGTTCCAATGTTGCGGTTGTCATAAAAATCCCTCTCTTCGTTATTTTTCAGTAAAAATTATGTATCATTTTTCTTTTTATACCTTACTTTGCCTGTTCCTCCGTTTACCCGACCAGAAAATCGTCGGGCAAAGTCGGAATGCTGGCAAAGTAGGTATGGGGAATTTTTTCTAGTTTGTTCAATGGTTTATTTGTCTTTACCGGTACTTTAACATTTGCCCGATGTGTTTTGATAAGGCAATCCTGTAGAATATTTTACTTTCCTTTGCCATGCTTTCGGCTTTTTTCGGTACCGCTCTGTTAAATGCCCAACGCCCGAAGCATGCTTTTCTGTGCGAATGGTTGGGTACAGCACAGGGCAGGCAGAGAGCCATAAGCATAGAGCAAAGTAACTAAATTCTCCGTGTCTGTCTTGCCTTTATTCCGACTTCTGGACGGACAATTCCCGCAGTTGTCCAGCCTGTGGCAGACGCAGTCTGACAAAAGGGGACAACCAGAGGAATTGTCCGGAGCAGCGGAGGAAGGGGCAAGACAGACAAAATATACTTAGTTGCCAATCACCGTGGTATCGATTCGTTCTACGGATTTGACGGTTTTGCTCTGCAGGCTGTTCAGTTTTTCTGCTGTGGTCTGCAAATTGGCGTTGGTGGCTTCGGGATTCATGTTGCTCAAGGTTTTGCTGCTGGTTTTGTTCTCGTCCACCTGATAGGTGATTTTCAGTTTGGTGCTTGCTGGCATGTGCATTCTCCTCTCTGGGTTGTAACTGTGTGTGTTTTGGTTTCTTCGTCGCGACTTGTGGCAAGTATAGCAGATTGGGGATAAAAGATGCAAAGCAGTCTAATTGACAAAATGGTATCAATTAAACTGCTAAAAATGCAAATAAGCGTCAAAAAATGCAATTAAACTTCTAAAAATGCAATTAGTGAGTTTTTTTAATTTTTATAAAATTGCAGATATTCGCTACTCTCCTTGCGTTATTCGCTGTTTTATTGTGGGAATCCGCTACTCACTCCCAAAATGGGCTATTCTGTTGGAGAATTTGCAAGTTGAGCGATTTCGCTACTTTGGTTGTGTAATTTGCTATTTTGTTGCGAGGTTACGCTACTTTGTCTAAGAGCGAGCTGTTCTGTTGGGGAACCTGTTGCTTAATCCGAAAAAGTGGTATTTCGGGATTTTTATTTTTATGGGCATGGGGTT
>OFGB01000116.1_pt1 | contig 61257 bp, 57 predicted proteins | sample 1521491 | NCBI WGS metagenome assembly OFGB01 (sample SAMEA3504095, study PRJEB24116) | mouse gut metagenome | biome: mouse gut; feature: mouse-associated habitat; material: faeces | place: Denmark | collected 2011
AGCCCCAGTTGTAGGGGCTATACCGCTTTTTTCTATATGTGAATAAACCTGTCCACCCGTGTCTATGGCTTGCGGACAGATTTTGCTTGTTGGGGGGTTGTCATGTATCATAATTGCTGATTGAGTCTGGGGAAATATTGCATTTCGCAGGATTGGAAAAGAAGGAAAAATATCGGCTCATGGCTTATGCAGTCAAGGGAGAAAAGCAAATGTCAATTATCGAATAACTGCCTCTCTTTTTTGTGCAGGGATTGAGAGGACAACTTTAAAAATAAGCCTTATAATGATAAAGACAAATGTATGTTGACTAAGCGCAATCTATGCGGATAAGGAGGCAACTCATGGAATGGGTTCACAGATTAAATCAAAGCATAAATTATATTGAGGAACATTTGACAGGAGAAATTGACTATGAACAGCTTGGGCGGATTGCTTGCTGCTCCACCTATCACTACCAGAGGATGTTTACTTATATGGCAGGCATTACACTGGCAGAGTATATCCGAAGAAGAAAAATGTCTTTAGCAGCAGTAGACCTGCAGGGTGGATGTGAACGGATTATTGATATTGCGGAGAAGTATGGCTATCGTTCTCCGACGGCATTTAACAGAGCATTTCAGTCTTTTCATGGGATAGCTCCGTCGTCCGTGAAAGACGGGGGCGTAGCTGTGAAATCTTTTTCTCCCATTGTGTTTAACATTTCTGTGAAAGGAGCGACAGAAATGAACTATAGAATTGAGACAAAAGAATCATTTCGCATTATTGGCATATCTGTACCGCTTGATAGGGAAATCGAGCATAATTTTATGGTGGTGCCAAAGATGTGGCAGGAGGCTTCTACCGATGGAACCATCCAGAAATTGGCAGGAATGATGAATACGCCGCCAATGGGACTTTTGGGCGTGAGTGTTTGCAATGATGAAGAACAATGGAAATATTTTATTGCTGTTTCCAGTACAAAAACAAGTGATGAGCTTGAAGAATACACCGTGCCTGCGTCTATTTGGGCAATTTTTTCGGGAACGGGTACAAACCGGTCTATACAGGAATTGGAGCAGCGGATTATAACAGAGTGGCTTCCAACCTCTGGATATGAGTATGCGAATGCCCCCGATATTGAGGTTTACTTAAATCCAGATCCACAGAATACACAATATGAGGTATGGATACCCGTAGTCAAAACAAAAGGATAACGGAGGGGTGTATGAACGAGAAATTTGCCCTGTTCACAGAAACAGTTGACAAGCATTTCCGCAGTTTTGTAAACCAGCTTCATGAGTATCTGACAGAAAATGTCTGTAAGTGCGACATAAAATCACAAAAAGCGACTAGGTTGTATAAAGAATAGCAAAAGGATTTTGGTAGCATTTGTGTCCCGAAAAATCTTTTCTGTTTGTTCGAAAGGCAAACAGAAAAGGTTGATTGATGCAAGAGATTTACAGATCACAGTCTTTGAAGGACTTGAAGTAAAAATGTAGAGCTGAATACCAGAGTTAAATGTAGCGCGATAAACTCTGATTTGTAAAAATGAATGGAGATATAACTTGCTTGGTCATAACACTTTTTCAAATAAAGCAGGTAGTTCCATTGTGATGGTTTTGGTATTCGAATGAGAAAAGAGAAAAGAGGCGTTTCCGTGATGTATGCTCACGGAGACGCCTTTTTTCGCGTGGAGTTGTTTAGAGCCGTCATAATGGGACAGCGCTTGCACATAAGGTGATAGTAGGAAGGGAACAGGAGGGAGAACATTGTTATTGGAAGTAGTAAAACAGTTGGTGCTGCTGACCGGTTATATGACGCAGAACGCCTTTCCCCAACCGCTGGATGAGGCGGAGGAAGCGCGATGTCTGGAACGGTTGCAGCAGGGGGATCTGGACGCGCGGGATGAGCTGATTCGGCATAATTTGCGTTTGGTCGCTCATATCGCCAAAAAGTTTGAGGGCACATCGGAGGAACAGGACGATTTGATTTCTATCGGCACCATTGGCCTTATTAAAGGAATCAATACCTTTAAGCCAGATAAAAAGGTGAAGCTGGCTACCTATGCGGCGCGATGTGTGGAAAATGAGATTTTGATGCATTTGCGGGCGCAGAAGAAGCACAAATGTGAGGTGTCGCTAAACGAGCCTATCGGCACAGACCATGACGGCAATCAAATCAGTCTGCGGGATGTGTTGGGCACAGAAGGGGATATGGTAGCGGAAACGGTGGAGCAAAGCTGTGAGTATCAACATTTGCTGCAAAAGCTTCATTGTTTGACAGAGCGGGAAAAACTAGTGCTGGAGTTGCGCTATGGCTTGAACGGCGATGAACCAATTACCCAAAAGGAGGTAGGCGCGCGGTTGAAAGTGTCCCGCTCTTATGTGAGCCGTATTGAGAAGAAGGCGTTGGAGAAGTTGACGGAGGCGGCGAAGCTGCGTGAATAAGGCACGCTGGCCTTTTTCGCATCTGGCGTTGTTGTTTTGAAATTTCCTCGCCTTGCGTACGTAGAGTACGCGTCGCTCAGAAACTTCAAAGCCGCCTAGCCAGATGCGAAAAATCCTGCGCTTAGGCTAACAGCATTCACCAATAGCTGATCTTTGACTTTTTTAGCAAGGTCTCCAGCGCAGAAATATGCGCTAGTAAGTAGGCAAAGGCCAAGCGGGGGGGTTCGAGACGGTACGCTTTTTGGTGCCGTCCCCCCGTAGCCCCTCGCCCGACCAGAAAAGCGTCGACTCCGCCGGCGCGAAGTTCTGCGCCGATGGGAGCCTAAATACATAACGATTTATTATTTAGAGCTATAGAAAAAGTTGCTGCACAAGGCCCTCGCTAACCTTTTATGGGTTTCAACTCTCCTGCTACCTTCGCCAAAATTCTGCGTCAATATGAACAGCTGCACAGACTGTTCTTGAAGCGGTGGACGCAGTCCACAACGCGAAAGACGGTCAAGCAGATGTACATATTGGGCAGGACGGGCGAAGGGTAGCAAAAAACAAATAGCTGGTTGTTTGAATTGTTCCACGTGAAACATTTGCAAATTTAGAGTAAAAAATAAAGAAACCCAATAGATTTTTACTGGAACTTTGCCGGGGAGTATGCTATAATGCATAAATAGTATTGGGATGAGTAAGTGAAATGGTCGCGGCCACAAGGCTGAGGAAAGTCCGGGCTCCACAGGGCAGGATGCTGGCTAACGGCCAGTGAGGGTGACCTTAAGGAAAGTGCCACAGAAAACAAACCGCCGCATTTTTGCGGTAAGGATGAAACGGTGCGGTAAGAGCGCACCAGCGGCAAGGTGACTTGTCGGCTTGGTAAACCCCATCTGGTGCAAGACCTAATAGGAGAATAGAAGGAGTGGCCCGCTCCGTTCTCGGGTAGGTCGCTGGAGATTCCAGGTAACTGGGATTCGAGATAGATGACCATTCAATGACAGAACCCGGCTTACGGCTTAGTCAACCAATACGAATCTGATGACTGTGTCTTGGAGAGCAGAATTTCTGCTTCTGCGACACGGTTTTTTTATCGGCGAAGAATTGCACTCCTGGGCAAGGTCTGTGCCGGACAAGTCAAAAAAGAAAGGACGAGAATGGGTGAAAAAAATGCAAAAGAAGGATTCAAAATCTCTTATTGTGTATCTTTTGGTCTTAGGCATTTCTGTGATTTATATTTTGGGAGGACATCAGTTGGCTATGACCAATTATCATGCTTTTGATGATGATGACCAGTCTATTGTGGTAAAAGCTACAGTGTTGGAAATAACGGACCGCTACAGTGAGAGTTATCAAATCAGCGAGACAGAAATAGCGGAGAATGAGACCATTCTTTTCAAAGCGAAGATTCGCAGCGGCGCGCAAAAGGGTCAAGTCATTGAAGCGGCGCAGACGCTGGATTATTTTACGGCAATTAATTTACATGCTGTGGAGCCGGGAGATAAGGTGCTCTTGTATACGGTTCCTGGCGGGATGGCAGAAAATCAATGGCTACTGAGCGATTACCAGCGCTCCGACCAGATTCTCGTTTTGCTGGTTATTTTTCTTATATTGCTGTTGCTCTTTGGACGTTGGCAGGGTTTTCATACCATTGTGTCTCTGACGTTGACTTGTCTGGCAGTATTCTATGTATTTATTCCAGCAGTCTTGGCAGGAGAAAATATTTATAGTTGGTCCATTGCTACATGCATTTATATGACCTTGATGACACTCTTTATCGTCAATGGCGTGAACCGGAAAAGTATCGCTGCAGTGCTGGGCTGTCTTGCCGGCGTATTGGTAGCGGGTTTACTGACCGTGCTGATGGATCATACCATGACGCTGACCGGTGTATTGGATGAAAATTCTGTGATTTTGTACAATTTGCGCGGGGAAAATCCCCTGAATCTGCGGGCAATTATTTTTGGCGCCATTATTATCGGTGCGGTGGGTGCCATCATGGACGTGTCCATTTCTATTGCGGCAGCGTTAGCGGAATTGAAAGAAAAACTTCCCCATATTGGTTTTAAGGAACTGCTGCACTCAGGGATGAACATCAGCCGCGATATCATGGGCACTATGTCTAACACGCTGATTTTGGCGTATATTGGCGGATTTATGAGCAGTGTATTGTTGATGGTTGCCTACAACAGTTCTATGTTGGATTTATTTAACAGAGAGATGATTGTGGTAGAATGCCTGCAGGCTCTGGTGGGCAGCCTGGGAATTCTGCTGACACTGCCTTTTACCTCGCTGATTTGCGCGGTACTTTTCCATGGAGATGGAAAAGGGAATGACGGTGAAGAAGCGGAGGGGTACAGCAGGGCAGAAGCGCTGCTGGATATTGCTGAGGACGAAGTGAAAAGTAAACTGGAAGAGGAAAATGAGGAGTGAAGCCCATGACAAAGGAAGAATTGGCACTACAGATTGTGGCGCGTTTAAAGGTGGCCTATCCCGATGTGGATTGTACGTTGGAGTATGATCAGGCGTGGAAACTGTTGGTCAGTGTGCGATTGGCGGCGCAGTGCACAGATGCCCGTGTGAATGTGGTGACAAAGGAGCTCTATGGGAAGTATCCCACACAGGAAGCATTGGCGGAGGCAACTGTGGAGGAAATAGAAGCGATCATACGTCCCTGCGGGTTGGGAAATAGCAAGGCAAGAGATATCAGCGCCTGTATAAAAATGTTACAAGAGGAGTATAACGGTAAGGTACCGAATACCTTGAAAGAACTGTTGAAATTGCCTGGTGTGGGTCGTAAGAGTGCCAATTTGATTCTGGGCGATGTCTTTGGCCAGCCAGCCATTGTGACAGATACCCATTGCATCCGACTGGTTAATCGTATGGGCCTGGTGGAGGGCATAAAGGAGCCTAAAAAGGTTGAGATGGCACTTTGGAAACTCATTCCGCCGGAGGAAAGCAATGATTTCTGTCACCGGCTGGTAGAGCATGGCAGAGCGGTCTGCACGGCGAGGACAAAGCCTTATTGCGAAAAGTGTTGTGTGGCGGATATCTGTGCAAAACGCATCTAGGAGGATGGCGTGTTAAATTTTCCTCTGACGTCGTTGTTTTTGATTTTTTTCGCCTTGCGTACGTACGCAAGGCGAAAAAAATCAAAAGCCGCCTAGTCAGTGAAAAATTTCTTCACGACATGAAAATAGAGTAAAAATATTTTGTGTTTTGGGAATGAGGAGGTGTTTTATGGCACAGAAGTTTTATGCAGTGCGGAAAGGCAGACAGACGGGACTGTTTACAAAATGGGATGACTGCAAGGCGCAGGTGCAGGGCTATTCTGGTGCGGTCTATAAAAGCTTCGCGACTTTGACTGAGGCGCAGCAGTATCTCTGGGGAGATGAGGAACGGCAGCATGTAGATGAAGAAGCACAGGCGGCTCCTGGTGAAATGGTGGCTTATGTGGACGGCAGCTACCATGCGCAGAAAAAACGTTTTGCTTTTGGAGCAGTTATCTTTTATGAAGATGAGGAATACCACTTCTTCGGCAGCGATGATGACGGGGAATTGGTGGACATGCGCAATGTAGCCGGTGAGATTAAAGGTGCGGAACGAGCAATGTCTTTTGCCTTGGAGCAGGGTGCGCAGGTTTTGCATATTTATCATGATTATGAGGGTGTGGCCCGTTGGTGTACCGGCGAGTGGCAGGCGAAAAAATTGGGCACGCAACGATATCGGCAGTTTTATCAGGAGGTAAGGCAAAAGGGGTTGAATATTTACTTTCACAAAGTAAAAGGCCATTCCGGCGACAAATACAACGAATTGGCGGATCAACTGGCGAAAAGAGCGTTAGAAATAAAGGGTTGACAGGACAAAAGAAAATTTCTATAATTATACATATTACAGTATAAATATTTATGTATACAAGATTATTTGCGCAACAGACACATTTTTAGTAGACATTTTCTGCAGGGCTTGTTATAATATCTCTAATGTAAATTAAATAAAAGACCTTTAAATTTAGTCCCGTGAGACTAAAAAGGAAATAGCAAACAGCATTCTGACGACTGATAGTCGACAGGAACTGTGTTTATGTCTATCGTTATGTCTATTTATCTGTATGCGGGATAAATAGACATTTTTTTAGGTCTGCAAATTTTAGAAAAGGAAGGGACAGGTATGAGCGAACAGAAAGCATATTTGCTGCTGGCCAATGGGCAAATATTTGAGGGTAAAAGCTTTGGTGTAACGGGCACTACCATCGGTGAAGTTGTATTTGCCACAGGAATGACAGGATATCAGGAGACGTTGACAGATCCCAGCTATTATGGGCAGATCGCGGTACAGACATTTCCGCTGAATGGAAACTACGGTACTAATAGTGATGACTTTGAATCGCCACAGTGTTGGATGAAAGGTTACATTGTACGGGAATGGTGTGAGGTACCTTCCAATTTCCGTTGCGAAAAAACCATTGATGAATTTTTGAAGGAACAGCATGTGATTGGCTTATACGGTGTAGATACCCGCCAACTGACCCGCATCATTAGAGAGTGCGGCGTGATGAACGGCGCCATTACAACAGAGGATGTTTATGCCAAGAAAGAGGAGCTTTTGGCGCAGATTCAGGCTTATGAAATCAAAGATGCAGTAAAAACTGTAACGACAAAAGAAATCAAGCGTTATACTGTGGAAAATCCAGAGCATGAGGTTGTGATGATGGACTTTGGTTATAAGGCGCATATTTTGCGTCATTTGCTCAATCGCAACTGCAATGTGACCGTGGTACCGGCGCACACCACTGCTGAGGAGATTCTGGCCATAAACCCTGACGGCGTGATGCTGACTAATGGTCCGGGAAATCCTGAGGAAAATACAGAAGTGATTGAAACCTTGAAAAAACTGATTGCAGCTAAGATGCCGATGTTTGGGATTTGCCTGGGACATCAGCTAACCGCGTTGGCTAACGGCGGGAAAACCATGAAGCTGAAATATGGTCACCGCGGTGGAAACCAGCCGGTAAAGGATTTGAATACAGGTCGGGTTTATGTGACCAGCCAGAACCACGGCTATGCAGTGGTGGGAGACAGTATTAACCCTGCTGTGGGAAAAATGAGTCATTGGAACGTAAATGACAATACTTGCGAAGGGGTAGAATATTACAATGCACCGGTCTATACTGTGCAGTTCCATCCGGAGGCGTGCGGCGGTCCCCGTGACACCAGCTATCTTTTTGACCGGTTTATGACAATGATGCGCAAGGAGGGCGAATAAGATGCCATTGAGAACAGACATTAAAAAAGTATTGGTAATTGGTTCTGGCCCTATTGTAATCGGTCAGGCGGCAGAATTTGACTATGCAGGGACACAGGCATGCCGCGCATTGAAGGAAGAAGGGCTGGAGGTTGTCCTGGTAAACTCTAATCCCGCCACCATTATGACAGACAAGGCTATGGCTGATAAGATTTATATCGAGCCGTTAAATTTGGATATCGTGAAGCGAATCATTGAAATTGAAAAGCCAGACAGTATTCTCTCTACTTTGGGCGGTCAGACAGGTCTTACCTTGTCCATGCAGCTGGCCAAGGAAGGATTTTTGGAGAGCCACGGCGTAAAGCTTTTGGGCGCTAACCCAGAAACTATTGATAAGGCAGAAGACCGGCAGATTTTTAAAGACACGATGCTCAGCATCGGCGAGCCATGCATTCCCTCCAAGGTAGTAGAGACAGTGGAGGATGCATTGAGCTATGCGGAGGAAATTTTCTATCCGGTCATTGTACGTCCGGCCTTTACGCTGGGTGGTTCCGGCGGTGGGATTGCGCACAATCCAGAAGAACTGCATGAGATTGCAGAAAATGGTCTGCGTTTGTCGCCTATCACTCAGGTACTGATTGAGAAGAATATCTCTGGCTGGAAAGAAATTGAGTTTGAGGTCATCCGTGATTCCCATGCCAATATCATTACCGTTTGCTCTATGGAAAACTTTGACCCAGTAGGGGTGCACACAGGGGATTCTATTGTAGTAGCGCCGGCAGTAACTCTTTCTGATAAAGAATACCAGATGCTGCGCAGTGCAGCGCTGAATATTGTGCAGGCGCTGGAGGTAGAAGGTGGTTGCAACTGCCAGTTTGCTCTGCATCCAGACAGCTTTGAATATGCGGTAATTGAAGTAAATCCCCGTGTGTCCCGTTCTTCTGCTTTGGCCTCCAAAGCGACAGGCTATCCTATTGCCAAGGTTGCCACGAAAATTGCAGTGGGCTATACGCTGGATGAAATTGTAAACGCGGTGACAGGAAACACCTTCGCCTGCTTTGAACCGGCCATTGACTACATTGTCGTCAAATTCCCCCGTTGGCCCTTTGACAAATTTGTCTATGCCAACCGGACACTAGGTACGCAGATGAAGGCCACCGGTGAAGTGATGGCCATTGGCACCAGCTTTGAGCAGGCTATGATGAAAGCAGTCCGTTCCATTGAATTGAAACTTGATACCTTTAACTTGCCCAAACTGCAGATGCTCAATGACAGCGATGTGGTGCGGCTCCTAAAACGTTGCGATGATGAAAGGGTGTTTGTCGTATACGAAGCATTAAAACGGGGCATTGAGCTGGCGAAAATCCATAATATCACGAAGATTGACAAATGGTTCTTGGCCAAATTGCAGAATCTTGTGAAAATGGAGCGCAAGCTGGTGAAAAAAGAGCTGACACCAGAATTGTATCTGGAAGCCAAAAAGATGGGCTTTTTGGACAAAACTATCGTGCGCCTGTCCGGAGAAGACGCGCCGGAAAAACGTTTTGCTTCTTATAAAATGGTAGATACCTGCGCTGCAGAATTTAAAGCGGAAACACCGTATTTTTATTCTACCTTCGATGAAGAGAATGAAGCAGCAGAGTTTTTGCAAGAACATGACAGCGGTAAAAAGAAAATTATTGTATTCGGTTCTGGCCCGATTCGTATTGGCCAGGGGATTGAGTTCGACTATTGCTCGGTGCATTGCGTGTGGGCGCTGAAAGAGGAAGGCTATGAGGCCATTATTGTTAACAACAATCCAGAAACAGTATCCACAGACTTTGATACTTCTGACCGGCTTTACTTTGATCCGCTGACACCAGAAGATGTGGATTCCATTATCGAAACGGAAAAACCGTGGGGCGCCATTGTACAATTCGGCGGACAGACCGCCATCGGCTTGACTAAGCATCTGGAAGAATCCGGCGTGCATATTTTGGGCACATCGGCAAAAAGTATTGATGAAGCAGAAGACAGAGAAAGCTTCGATGAACTGCTGCAAAGATGTGAAATTCCCCGTCCTGAAGGAAAAACGGTGTTCCAACTGGATGAAGCGCTGAAAGCAGCAAAAAATCTAGGTTATCCGGTATTGTTGAGACCTTCTTACGTGTTAGGTGGCCAGAATATGATCATTGCTTATAGCGATGCGGACGTAGAAGAATATATGAATATCATTTTGGCCAGCGGAATTGAAAATCCGGTGCTCATTGACAAATACATGATGGGCATTGAAGTGGAAGTAGATGCCATCTGCGACGGCACTGACTATCTGATTCCGGGCATCATGGAGCATATTGAGCGCGCAGGGATTCATTCCGGTGACTCCATCTCGGTATATCCGGCACAGCGGCTCACAGAAGAAAACAAAAAGACCATCGTGGAATATACCGGTCGTTTGGCGCGGGAACTGCATGTCATCGGTCTGATGAATATTCAATATGTGGTGCACAACGGAGAAGTGTATGTCATCGAGGTTAATCCCCGTTCCTCCAGAACAGTGCCGTATATCAGCAAGGTAACCAATGTGCCCATGGTGGACTTGGCAACCAAAATTATGCTGGGTGCTACCTTAAAAGGCATGGGCTATGAGACCGGCGTACATCCTGTAGGAGATTATGTGGCGGTGAAGGTTCCTGTATTCAGCTTTGAAAAGCTCCATTCTGTAGATACCATGCTAGGACCGGAAATGAAATCTACAGGGGAAGTATTGGGTATCGCCAAGAGTTTTGACGAAGCGCTGTACAAAGGTTTGATTGCCGCCGGGTATCAGATCAAGCATGAGGGCGGTGTGCTCATTTCTGTGCGGGATAAAGATAAAGAAGAGATCTTCTCCATCGCGAAAAAGCTGGAGAAAATGGGCTTCAAGCTCTACGGCACAAAGGGAACCGCAGCCTATTTGAACAACTACGGCCTGCATGTAGAGCCGGTAAATAAGATTTCTGAACCGGGCAAAAACAATATCTTGGATTTATTGGAAAGCGGCAAGGTGGATTATGTGATTTCTACTTCCACCAAAGGGCGGCAGCCAGCGCGGGAAGGTGTACGGATTCGCCGTAAGGCTGTAGAGCGCTCTATTGCCTGCCTGACGGCTATTGACACTGCCAAGGTATTGGTAGACTGCATCAGCATGAATAAATCCATTCAGGATGTGGAGCTTGTAGACATTACACAAATATAAATTTCTGATAGAAACCATGGAATATAATTTGTCCTTGTCTTTTTCACAGAAAAAGTATATGATATATTTGTAAGCTGGTTCGTTCTAAAAGCGAAGGAGGTAGTCGCATGTTTGGATATATTGCAAATATTGGGATTCCAAGTTTAATCTTAATCTTGATTATTGCCTTGATTGTTTTTGGACCGGGAAAGTTACCTGGTGTGGGCAAGGCATTAGGAGAGAGCATCCACGGTTTCAAAAAAGGAATTGCCGGTGATGACGAAGAGGAAAAGCCAAAAGAAATAGAGTAATTTATAAAACTGCTGTCTTGCGATACGAGACAGCAGTTTTTCATCATAGCGCGACCCTATGCGCTGTTTTGGAGGGGGAAGTTGTGAGTCAACAGTTTTATATCGTGGTCAATCAAGTGATCATGTTTGCCGTTTTAATGTTGATTGGCTTTGTTATGGCAAAAGCAGGCGTGTTGGGCAACGACGTGCTGAACGGGTTGTCAAAATTGATTGTAAAATTGCTTTTGCCATGTCTTATTTTTCATCTAATTATCGGAAACGGAGTTACGATACAGCGCATATGGGATAACTGCTATTTTGCGGCGGCATTGTTGCTTATGTATGGCATTTTGTGCCTTCTGGGTTATGCCATGGGCGGGGCCAGCGGACTGCGGCGCAGCGGGCAGGATATATTTGCGGTTGCGACGATGTTTTGCAATATTGGTTTTATGGGCCTGCCGCTCATTGAGTCCATGTTTCCCAACAACACGCAAATTGCGGTGTGCCTGCTGATCTATATGACGCTGGATCAGATTTTGCTGTGGTCAGTGGGCGTATTTCTCAGTGGTAGAAATGCAAAAAGAAAAGGGAACAGCTGGTTGCAGAATTTTCTGAATCCTTCGCTGGTGGGCATCGCCATTGCCTTGGCACTGTTATATTTTAATATCTCGCTGCCAGCGCCGGTGACAAATGCAGTGTTGGGTCTGGGAGAATGTAGCCGTTATCTGGCATTATTGTATTTGGGCGCACTCTTGGCCACGATGCCGGTGCTTTCCATGCTGATGAAGCCCCATGTGTACTTTTTAATCGTGCTGAAAATGACGCTTCTGCCCTTGTTGGGTTATTTCCTGACCTCGTTGTTTTTTGATGCCACGACCAGCAGATTGCTGGCTACGATTTTAAGCTTGCCGCCCATGGTTGCCATTACCATGATAGCACGGACTTATGGAGGAGATGAGCGTGTAGCAGCAGAGACGGTATTTGTCAGTACCATTGCCTGTCTGGGCACCATCCCTCTAGTACAGTTTTTGCTGGGAATTTTATTTTAGTGAAATTGTTGAAAAAAACGGCACAGTCGCGGGCGACTATGCCGTTTTTTGCTGCAGAGAGTATGTTGTGTTGGTGTCTCTTTCTAACAGCCAGAAAGCTTATCAATGGCAAGCGCAACATCAGGTTGGAAATAAATATTTTTTCCATGGTTGCTCTCATAGATAAAATCTTTTAACGCCTTACTTGTGTATATTGAAAAATCTCCATAGATTGCCAATCTTACGTCATAATTGATAAATTTTTGTAAAATTTCTCCTGCCAGACGGGTGCGTAGGTTGAAAAAATCTTCTGTGATGGCTTCTTTGCTGATGACGATATTGGAGCAGCCCGTCTCATACTTCACTGTCATCATTAAGTCCAGTGCGGACTGCACGTCGGTGATCAATGGCGTATCGCTTTTTATGACAGCAATCTTTGTGCCATTTTTCTGTGTTGTTTCTATATGCATAGGATTCCTCCGTTCTGATTTTTTTTGCAGCGAAAAATTCCTTGCAATCTATTATTCATATTTGCGACAAAATGTCAAGAGCAGGCATAAAATTTGCAAAAATATATATTAAAGAAATGGTTACGAAGGCAGATTTTGGCGAAGTGGGAGAGATGGGGAATTGCTTTTTAGCAGGGACTATATTATAATAAGATGACTATAAACTTGGAGGGTTATGAAACATGGAAACCAATAAAAATCGTGTTGTTGTAACAGTTGTGGGAAAAGATAGAAAGGGTATTATTGCAGCCGTGTCTGGTGCGCTGTCTGATTGGGAAGTAAATATTTTAGATATCAGCCAAACGATTTTGCAGGAATTCTTTACTATGATTATGATTGTGGATTTGACAGAAGCTACAGTCAGCTTCAGCGAACTGCGGGAGCAGATTGGGCTTTTGGGACAAAAGTATGGTGTGGTTATTTCCTGTCAGCATGAAGAAATTTTTCAGTATATGCATCGTATCTAAGGAGGAAGAAGCATGCCGATTTCTATTTCCAATGAAGAAATTTTAGAAACTATTAATATGATTGAATCAGAAAATCTGGATATTCGCACAATTACCATGGGAATTTCTCTGCGGGACTGTGCCCATAGCGATATCGACGTGGTATGCGAAAAAATTTATAAAAAAATTACCACCTACGCTAAGGATTTGGTAAAGGTGGGGGAAGAAGTAGCAGAAGATTACGGCATCCCTATTATTAATAAACGGATTTCCGTGACGCCTATTTCCATCGTAGCAGACGCCTGTGAGGCACCGGACTATGTGAAAATCGCCAAAACGATGGATGCAGCAGCCAAGGAAGTGGGCGTAAACTTTATCGGCGGATTTTCCGCTTTGGTACAAAAAGGGATGACCAAGGGCGATGAAAAGCTGATTCGCTCCATTCCTCAGGCTTTGGCAGAAACAGAATTTGTCTGTGCATCTGTCAACGTGGGCTCTAGCAGAGCAGGTATCAATATGGATGCAGTGCGTTTGATGGGGCAAGTGGTTAAAGAGAGTGCCGATTTGACAGCAGAGGAAGACGGCCTGGGCAGCGCCAAACTGGTAGTTTTCTGCAATGCGGTGGAGGATAATCCCTTTATGGCAGGTGCTTTTCATGGCGTAGGGGAGCCGGAGGTTGTACTCAATGTAGGCGTTAGCGGTCCCGGTGTAGTGCTCAACGCAGTGCGCAAGATTCCCAATGCGCCGTTTGACGAGTTGGCCACCACCATCAAGCATACTGCCTTTAAAGTAACTCGTAGCGGGGAATTGGTAGGTCGGGAAGCGGCTCGCCGTTTGGGTATTCCCTTTGGAATTGTCGATTTGTCTCTGGCTCCTACGCCGGCGGTTGGTGATAGTGTAGCAGATATTCTGGAGGCAATGGGCCTAGAGCGCTGCGGTACCCATGGCACCACGGCAGCTTTGGCAATGCTCAATGATGCGGTGAAGAAAGGTGGCGCAATGGCCTCCTCCCATGTAGGCGGCTTAAGTGGTGCGTTTATTCCGGTCAGTGAAGACGCAGGTATGATTCGTGCGGTAGAAGACGGCGCTTTGAGCTTCAACAAACTGGAAGCGATGACCTGCGTTTGCTCGGTAGGATTGGATATGATTGCCATTCCAGGTGATACCAGCGCTGAAACCATCGCGGCAATCATTGCTGACGAAGCGGCCATCGGTATGATCAACAAAAAAACCACCGCTGTGCGTGTCATTCCCGTGCATGGCAAAAACGTGGGCGATAAAGTAGTCTTCGGCGGATTATTGGGCTATGCGCCGATTATGGAAGTAGGAAAATTCAGTGCAGATGAATTTATTCATAGAGGCGGTCGGATTCCGGCGCCTATTCATTCTCTGAATAATTAAAAATGATAGATGTAAAGGGTGATCAGGAGACTGGTCACTCTTTTTTGTGCGAAAAGACAAGGCAGAGGCTTGTCTCATGGGGAAGATATTATTGGAAGAATAGGTTTTTGTTGCAGGAGAATAAATGGGAAAAAGAATTGTACATATGAGTTTGTGAGGAAATAGAAAATATTTTTTGTCTGCTCATATGAAAAGAGAATTTTGTTATTTTGTTTTAAACGGGTATATGTTACAATAATGATAAGTAAAAAGATAAAGGAAAACACAATGTTTGTGTGGTTGATTTGTGTAGAGGGCAGTAAAGGAAGAAGGTAATAAAAAAACTCGCTTATAGCTGGCGAGTTTTCATCCACATCAACGTGGGCCCCTAAGGGCGATTAGGAAAATTCTTTATTTGAACCGTGTAGTGTAATCTCATATGGTAGTCGAATGAGATGCTTTTATCATAATCCGAAAAAGCTCTTTTGTCAATGAAAATATTTTAAAAACTTATACAAAGAAAGGATACGCTATGGAACAAAATTATTATCTGGGACTGGATATTGGAACGAACTCAGTGGGCTGGGCAGTGACGGATTCGTCCTATCATCTTTGCCAGTTTAAACATAAAGATATGTGGGGAATTCGCCTTTTTGATGAAGCTAAAACTGCGCAGGAACGAAGGACTGCTCGGTGTGCCAGAAGAAGGCTGGAGCGCAGAAAGCAGCGTATTGATTTGCTACAGGAACTATTTGCTGTCGAGATGAACAAAGTAGACGATACCTTTTTTATTCGGTTAAATGAGAGTAGGCTACACTTGGAAGATAAGATAGTACCAGCAAAGCACCCGCTGTTTCGAGAAGAGAACTATACCGACAGGGAATATTATCAGGAATATCCGACTATTTTTCACTTGCGGAAAGATTTGATTGAAGACAAGGCACCGCATGATATTCGTCTTGTCTATCTGGCATTACACCATATCATCAAAAACCGAGGGCATTTCCTGATTACTGGAGGTTTCAGCGACGCGAAAAGTTTTGCGGCCACCATGCGGAATTTGCAGGAGGCGGTACAGAACGAATTTGACTTTGAGCTGTATCTGGATGAAACTGGTTTGGCAGATTTTGAACGTATCTTGCAAAGCCGAGACGATGCCAAAAGTGTGAAAGCCAAAAAGTTGCTGGGGCTGTTTTCCTTTACTCATTTAGAAAATGATGAAGCAATGCGGAAAAAAACAATAGTGGACCAGGTCTGCAAGTTTGTGTGCGGTATGACTGGAGATGTATGTAAGTTGTTTGCAATGGATTCAGAAGAATCTGGCTTGGAGAAGACAAAATTTTCTTTTGGAGATGCCCAATATGAAGAATCCATTGCTGATCAGTTGGAGGGCGCACTCCCAGAGAAATTTTATGTCTTGGAATGTATGAAAGCACTGTATGATTGGAGTATTCTTGCGGATATTCTGGCCGGTGAGGACTATATTTCTTTTGCCAAAGTGAAGCAGTATGCGCTGCATAAAGAAAATCTAAAGCGATTGCGTGTTTTTATGCGGAAGTATTGTGACAAACATACGAGGGAACAGTTTTTCAATGCGCATCAGCAGGAAAAAGGCAATACAAAGCTGTGCAATTATGCTGCCTATGTTGGAAGTGTGAAAAAGAATGGAAAAGAATATTCTGTGGCCCGTTGCTCTGAGGAAGAATTTTATCAAGGTCTGAAAAAAATTTTGGAAGCGGTTACAGTGACTGCGGAAGATGCTGCGGAAAAAGAATATCTGCTGCAGCATACTCAATTACACACGCTGCTTCCTTTACAGCGCAGCAAGGACAATGGGACTGTCCCCAAGCAAATCCACGAGTTGGAACTGAATAAGATTTTGGAACAGGCTTGTCAATATCTGCCCTTTTTGAATGATACAGATGGGGAAGGAATTTCTGTGGCAAAGAAAATTAAAGATATTTTTAATTTCCGAATACCCTATTATGTAGGACCACTGAGCGACCGGCACCGGGCGCAGGGCGCGAATAATTGGATGATACGGCGGGAAGGCAGGACAGAACGTATTTATCCGTGGAATTTTGAGCAAGTTGTAGACATGGAACAATCCAATACAGCCTTTATCACACGTATGACCAATAAATGCACCTATCTGGTGGGTGAAGATGTATTGCCCAAACATTCGCTGCTGTATTCAACTTTTATGGTGCTGAATGCCATCAACCCCTTGAAAATCAAAGGATATCCTGCTACAGAGTTGCAAAAACAAAATATTTTTCGGCATGTATTTTTGAAGCATCAGAAGGTAACTGCGAAAGAGATTATAGAGTATCTAAATCAGGAAGATCCTGGGTTGAAACTAACCGAGGATGATTTGAGCGGGTTTGACGAAAACGGTAAGGTATCCATGTCCTCTTATCTGGATTTCTGGAAGAAAGTATTTGGCGAACGCATGGCAGAAAATGCTGTGCAGGCAATGGTAGAGGACATTATTAAGTGGAAAACGATTTACGGCGATGACAAACAGATGCTCAAACGGATCATTCAGCAGCATTATCCTGATCAGCTAACAGATGCTCAGTTAAAAGCAGTAGCTGGATTTCGCTACAGTGGATGGGGAAATTTTTCAAAAGCATTTCTGAATGGGATACAAGGAATCGATACGGAAACAGGGGAAACATTCACCATAATTAAGGCGTTGTGGAATACTAACTGCAATTTGATGCAACTGTTGAGCGGTCGTTTCACTTTCCAGCAACAGATTACTGAGCATAATAAGGCGCAAATTGGCGAGATGACACAGATTAGTTATGAGAATGTAGTGGAACCGCTTGCCGTATCACCGGCTGTAAAACGCTCAATCTGGCAGACTGTACAGATTGTACAAGAAATAAAACAGATTATGGGTGCTGCGCCGCAGAAAATCTTTATTGAAATGGTTCGTGATGATGACAGTAAAGGGAAAAAGAAAGGGCGGACGGCATCTCGTAAGCAGCAATTACTGGAATTGTATGCAGCCTGTGAAGCTGATGTACGGGAATGGAGTCAGGAAATTGAAGGCAAGGATGAAAGAGCGTTTAACAGCTTGAAGCTCTACTTGTACTATCTGCAAAAAGGCAGATGTATGTACACTGGTGAACGTATTGACTTGGATGAGCTGATGAAGAGTAATTCCAAATGGGACAAGGATCATATTTATCCGCAATCCAAAATTAAAGATGACAGTTTGGACAATTTGGTTTTGGTGAACAAAGAAGTAAATGCCAAGAAGAGCAATGAATTACTTTCAGCGGAAATTGTACAGAAACAGAGATCTTTCTGGGAAAATCTGTTGAAAGAAGGATTCCTGTCCAAAAAGAAATATGATCGGCTGACCCGTATCAATGATTTTACGGAAGAAGAACTATCTGGCTTTATCAGTCGCCAATTGGTAGAAACCCGGCAATCTTCTAAAGCAGTAAAAGATCTACTGGAGCAGCTGTATCCTGATACGGCCATTGTATCAGTCAAGGCAGGGCTGGTATCCCAATTTCGCAAAAAAGATCTGTGCGAATTGAAATCACGTCGGCTGAATGATTTACACCATGCTAAAGACGCTTATCTCAATATTGTAGTAGGCAATGTCTATTATGAAAAATTTACTGCCAACCCCATTCGCTGGATGAAAGAGAATAGAAGGACAAATTACAGTATCAACCGTGTTTTTGAATATGATACGAAAAAACGGGATGAATGGATTTGGCAGGCGCCGCCGAAAAATGAAAGGGGAAAAGTTTGCCGGGGAGAGCGGGAGGAACTGCTGGGCGGCACTATAGATGTGGTACGGGAAACCGTACAGCGCAATCGGATGTGCTACACGGAATATACCTACTGTGAAAAAGGAGAACTGTTTGCGGCCAATCCAAAACATGTAGAAAGCGCCAAGATTCCGCTAAAGGCAGGGCTGGAGCCTGAAAAATATGGCGGGTATTATAGTCCAAAAAGTTCCTATTTCGCACTGGTTGAGTTTGACGGCAAAAAGAAAGGGACACGGATTAGAAATATTATCGGTGTTCCCATCTATATTGCCAATATGCTGCCGCACCGACCGGACGCTTTTTTGCACTATTGCGAAGAGGTCAAAGGATTGGTCAATGTGACAGTGCTATATGCAAAGATTAAGAAAAATGCGCTGCTGCTGGTAGATGGCTTTCCGCTGCGCATTAAGGGAGAAAATGAAACAGATATTATGTTTAAGCAAAATCTGCAGCTGGTTTTAAGACAGGGTGATGCAGAAACGGTGTGGCGGATTGAAAAATATTTGGAGAAGAATAAGGACTATGCTGTGGATGAAAAATTCGACAGCCTGAGTGATGACAGTATGATGCAGCTCTATGATGTGTTGACAGAAAAACTGCAAACGGTATACAGTCGCCGTCCGGCTAACAAAGGACAGACACTGGTGGAAAAACGAGAGGTATTTGCAAAGCTGAATGGAAATACAAAGGCTGTGATTTTGAATGAAATATTGACCATGCTGCGCTGTGATACGGCTACCACAGCAAACTTAAAGGGGATAGAGGATAAGGAAAATGCAGGTAGTATTAAAATGAAAAAAAGCACAGTTGGCAAAAGTAAGCTGGTACTGGTCAACCAGTCGGTGACCGGTCTCTTGGAAAACAGAACGGAGCTGTAAGATGAGCTGGAGGACTGTGGTAATCACCGGCTGTGCCAAGCTGGACTATAAAATGGATTATTTGGTGGTGCGCAAAAAAGATGTGACAAATCGCATCCATCTCAGTGAAATCAGTATCTTACTGCTTGAATCTACAGCAGTGTCGTTGACCTCTATGCTGCTCTGTGAGCTGGTAAAGAAGAAAATCAAGGTGATCTTCTGCGATGAAAGTCACAATCCCCATTCAGAGCTGTTGCCCTACTATGGCAGTCATGACACCAGCGCCAAGCTAAGGCGGCAGATCGTCTGGGATGCAGATATTAAAACACAGGTCTGGACCGAGATTGTGACCGAAAAAATCCGCAAACAGATGCAGCATTTGATAAAAAGAGGATACTTTGCTCAGGCTGAACTGCTGCACCGGTATGTGCTGGAGCTGCAGTTCGGCGATAGCACCAACCGGGAAGGTCACGCAGCGAAGGTATATTTTAATGCCTTATTTGGTATGGAGTTTTCCCGCAGCGACGATACGGTAGTGAATGCTGCGCTGAATTATGGGTATGGGATTCTGCTGGCCTGCTTTAATCGGGAAATCGTGGCTGGCGGTTATATAACACAGTTGGGCTTATTTCATGACAATATGTTTAATCCCTTTAATCTGGCTTCAGACTTTATGGAGCCCTTCCGTATTTTGGTGGACCAGAAAGTAGTAGAGATGCAGCCGAGCAAGTTCGAGCATGCAGAAAAGATGGAGCTGCTCACCATACTGCAGCAGGAGGTGTGGATAGACGGAAAACAGCAGTGTGTGAACAATGCGATTAAAATTTATTGCCGCAGTCTCTTAGATGCGCTCAATGAACGGGACGTTGCTTGTATTTGTTTTTATAAGGATGGCGGAGAAAGGATATGAGTTATCGTTATATGAGAATTCTGGTATTTTTTGATTTGCCCACGGAGACGTTGGAGGATAAAAGAGAATATAGAGCCTTTCGAAAATATTTGATCAAAAAAGGTTTCCTGATGCTGCAGGAAAGTGTATACTGCAAGCTGGCTCTAAATCAGACTGTAGCGGCAGGTATTGTAGCCAGCGTAAAAGAGCATAAGCCTGCAGATGGACTGGTGCAAATGCTGGTGGTAACAGAAAAACAGTTCGCTCGAATGGAATGCGTGGTAGGGCAGCGGCAGAGTACGGTACTTGATTCTGATGAACGGCTGGTGGTCTTATGAAGTTATGCTGCCCGCAGTTAGAAACCACCTTTACCATCAAGCCGCAGATATTAAATCGGATTGTAGTGGAGAATCCTATTTCTTATGAAGCACTGGTATTGGGTTTCTATGGTCAGATCTACGAAAAGCAAGAGAATTTGTCCTGTTTTCTGGATGATGCATCCTATGCCATCGCCAGACATTTTGAATTGATTCTTTCTCCAATGGATATAGCCTATGACAAAAAAGAAATACAGAAAAAGCTGTATCAAGATTTGGCTGACGAGTTGGAAATGCAGGATGCTTTTGAAAAAATAGCGGGAGCCTATGGAGAATTGCTGCAGCTGGTAGAGGAAGGAATCGTATATTCTGCCTATCCTGTAGAGCTTTCCGCTGAATTTGTTCTTCCCGATTTGTTCAAACAGTTGGGTGTGCAGTTAAAACAGCCGGAGGGTCGGTTTGTAGAAAAATTTATTGACTACGGCACTACAATGAAGCAGCTAATGGATAAGCAGGTTTTTGTGCTGGTCAATTGTGCTGCTTTCCTGACAGGAGAGGACCTTGCTTATTTGGAGCAGTGGCTGCAATATGAAGAGGTGTACGTGATTTTGTTGGAATCGTTTCAACATTCCTTGCCTTTTCCAGTCAATGAAGTTATAATAGATACAGATTTATGTGAAATACGCTAAGATATCATAGGAAATTGCAGATGTTGTAGTGGCATGGACTCCCAAATTGAGGGTTTGAGAGTAGTGTAATTTCATATGGTAGTCAAACCGGTTTCCCGGTAATAGGAACTTCAATCGTGTTTGAGAGTAGTGTAATTTCATATGGTAGTCAAACAGGCTTGCAGAATACCAAGCACTGTGTCAGGTTTGAGAGTAGTGTAATTTCATATGGTAGTCAAACTAATCAATCAAACTTAGTATCTGGCCCGTTGTTTGAGAGTAGTGTAATTTCATATGGTAGTCAAACTGCGAATGTATGAGGGTACTGAAACCAAACGTTTGAGAGTAGTGTAATTTCATATGGTAGTCAAACTCCTCGTTTTCCTCGTATTCCTTACTATCCGTTTGAGAGTAGTGTAATTTCATATGGTAGTCAAACCACCATCAATGTAGAGGAATGGAAACGCCTGTTTGAGAGTAGTGTAATTTCATATGGTAGTCAAACCTAAATTCCGCCCGTCGCAAAGTTTTGTTTGTTTGAGAGTAGTGTAATTTCATATGGTAGTCAAACTTGTAGGCGCTTGCTGTCTTACACTCTAATGTTTGAGAGTAGTGTAATTTCATATGGTAGTCAAACCTTTGACGAAGCCCTGGCCGCCCTTGTCTAGTTTGAGAGTAGTGTAATTTCATATGGTAGTCAAACTTCATGAATTTGTTTAAATCTCGCATAGGTGTTTGAGAGTAGTGTAATTTCATATGGTAGTCAAACTTTGTTTGCAAAATTCGATTGTCCATGAATGTTTGAGAGTAGTGTAATTTCATATGGTAGTCAAACTCCATGCTATAATGCAAAGTAGAAAGGCGGGTTTGAGAGTAGTGTAATTTCATATGGTAGTCAAACCAGAAACCGTATTTAGTCATCAATACCATGGTTTGAGAGTAGTGTAATTTCATATGGTAGTCAAACGAAGCGCAGAAACAATGGAGATGGCTGGCGGTTTGAGAGTAGTGTAATTTCATATGGTAGTCAAACGGGTTTATTTTCCGGCTGTCTGCCGTTTTGGTTTGAGAGTAGTGTAATTTCATATGGTAGTCAAACTTGGTTATTCCGAATAACAGCGGAACTATTGTTTGAGAGTAGTGTAATTTCATATGGTAGTCAAACTGTTGTAGTTCCTAATAGTTGCGGTGTTTCGTTTGAGAGTAGTGTAATTTCATATGGTAGTCAAACAAACTGTCACGCGAAAAGATCATTGCATTAGTTTGAGAGTAGTGTAATTTCATATGGTAGTCAAACAAAACATCGATGAAGCCCTCCTCCGTGCTCGTTTGAGAGTAGTGTAATTTCATATGGTAGTCAAACTCAGCAGTAGACTGCATTAACTGCATCGCCGTTTGAGAGTAGTGTAATTTCATATGGTAGTCAAACTGCAATGATACATTGTGCCTCGGCGTTTCCGTTTGAGAGTAGTGTAATTTCATATGGTAGTCAAACGAAAAAGAAAGATGCAAAAATGATTATTGAGTTTGAGAGTAGTGTAATTTCATATGGTAGTCAAACAAAGTGACCTTCACTGTGAAGGATAATGCAGTTTGAGAGTAGTGTAATTTCATATGGTAGTCAAACAAAACATCGATGAAGCCCTCCTCCGTGCTCGTTTGAGAGTAGTGTAATTTCATATGGTAGTCAAACCTTGGAACAAAATCGCTTGACTAAATTGTTGTTTGAGAGTAGTGTAATTTCATATGGTAGTCTGATAAAATATACTCCCCTTTATTGTTATCGGTGAAGGGGAGATTTCTTTTCGCATTATATTGCTCAGAACACCAATTGCACCAGAAGCATGTAGCAGATTGTGCCACCAGCAATGGAGAGCAGCATTTGCCGCTTCCAGCAGTGCAGAATGATGACCAGAGCGATGGAGATGGCCTCAGGGATGCCGTGGCTGCCGGTAAGCAATTGGACGTCCTTGAGACTGTAAATGACAAGCAGGCCGAATACAGCGGCGGGCAACGCTTTGCCCAAATATTGCACAAAGGCTGGTGTGGTTTTACCTGCGGGGAACAATAGGAATGGTAAAAACCGTGTTGTCATGGTTCCCAATACTACTGCCGCTATGGTAAAGATTTGTTGGGTGAGCGTCATGGTCATTACAGGTCACCGCCTTTCTCTAATGGTTTGCGTAAAAGGGTAAGGACGGTAAGAATGGCGATCATGGAAGGCAGAATAAAGCCATCTGTGCCAAAACATAAAAGACAGAGCAGGGACAGTGCTAGACCTAAAATACCGCTGGTATGGTTTTTGTCCTTGAGCCACTGTTCCAGAAAAATGACGATAAACATAGCAGGCAGCACAAAATCCAGTCCTTCTGTATTGAAGGGAATCATAGCGCCGAAGATACCGCCCAGGGTCGCGCCCAGTACCCAGTAACAATGATTCAGCAGCGTGACAAAGAACATAAACCAGCCTTGGTCGACACCGGCGGGAACGGCAGCGGTGTAGTTTATGGAAAAGCTTTCGTCACACATACCGAAAATGAGGTAAAACTTTTTCCAACCGGTATGTTTATACTTATCCAGCATGGAGATGCCGTAGAAAAGATGGCGGGCGTTGATCATGAGGGTCAAGGCAAAGGCCTGCAGCGGATGGAACGCGCCTAACAGCAGATTGGCGGCAATAAACTCCACAGAACCAGCAAAAATGGTGAGACTCATGAGCATGGGATACCAAAAGCTGAAACCTGCTGCACGCATATAGATGCCGTAGGTAAGGCCTAAAAAGATAAAGCTGGTCAGAATGGGAATGGTGTATGGAAATGCGGCATGAAAGGCGCGTCCGATAGTTCCTTGCTGAGATGGGTGTGTTGTCATGGCGGTCAGCTCCTTTTCTATAGATAGTATGTAAGTAGTTGTGATTCTATCATTTCCGACAAATAAATTCAATATTTGCAAGGAAAATATGCAAAATATAAATATAAATTAAAGAAATCGTCATGTCATCCACATTTTTTTGTCCAGTGTGCGGTACTGGATGGCTTCTGCCAAATGAGCCAGCTGAATGGTTTCACTGCCGGCCAAATCAGCGATGGTGCGGGCAACTTTTAAGATGCGGCTGTGGGCTCTGGCGCTGAGACCCAGTTTTTGAAAGGCCTGTTCTAAAAACTGATTGCTCTTTTTGTCCAATTGACAGAACTGCTGGATCTGCCCAGGCGTCATGGCGCCGTTGTGAATGGTGCCTGAGTTGGCAAAGCGCTGCGCTTGTATTTGGCGGGCGGCGAGAACTCTGCGGCGGATCGTGGCGGAATCCTCCTCAGGCTGTTCACGGTGGAGCTCCTGAAAGGTGACGGGCACCACCTCCAGCTGTAAATCAAAACGGTCCAGCAAGGGGCCAGAAATTTTACTGCGGTATTTTTGCAGCTGACTGGGCGTGCAGGTACAGGAACGGTGGGGATCATTATAGTACCCGCAGGGACAGGGATTCATGGAGGCAGCTAAAAGAAAACGGCAGGGAAAGGTAATCTGCGCCTGTACCCGCGACACGGTTACCTGACCATCCTCTAAAGGTTGCCGCAGCGCTTCTAATACCTCTCGGCGATATTCGGGAAACTCGTCCAAAAAGAGCACACCGTGATGGGACAAGGATACTTCACCGGGATGGGGAATCCGTCCACCACCGATGATGCTGGCAGTGGAGGCGCTGTGATGGGGCGCTCGAAAGGGCCGCTCTAAGATCAGAGGCTGATTGGGCGGCAGGAGGCCGGCGATGCTGTATATTTTGCTGAGAGACAGACATTCCGCAAAGCTTAAAGGCGGGAGAATGCCCGGCAATGCTTGGGATAGCATGGTTTTGCCAGAGCCGGGAGAGCCCACCATGAGAATATTGTGATTACCTGCCGCTGCAATTTCCAAGGCTCGTTTGGCTTCGGACTGGCCTTTAATCTGGACAAAATCGTGGAGGCTCTGGGCAGGCGTCAACTGGGAAAAATCAGGCGACTGGGCGGTGATTGGCTGCAGGGACTGGGGATTTTCTAAAAAGTAGACCACTTCCCGCAGCTGGTGAAATCCATAGGTGATAGTGCCGCCGATGGCGCTTTCCTCCCCATTGGCAGCAGGTACTAATAAAGTATAGTCGGTATGACAATATTCCAGCGAGATGGGCAGGACGCCCTTTACCGGGCGCAGCGAGCCGTCCAGACCCAACTCTCCCAAAAACAGATACTGCTCCAGATTGTTGCAGTGCAGTTGCTCGGTAGCGGCCAAGATGGCGATGGCAATGGCCAAATCAAAGCTTGGCCCTTCTTTGCGCAGATAGGCAGGCGCCAAATTTACAACAACGCGGCGGGGCGGAAAGGCGTAGCCGGCATTTTTGATGGCGGTGCGCACGCGCTCCTTACTCTCCTTGACGGCTGTGTCTGGTAGTCCGACGATATCCCACGCCGGCATCCCTGATGCGGCGTCCACTTCAATCTCTACCAAATAAACGGATAATCCTAACAGTGCGGTACTTTTTAGTTGGGCTAACATAATAAAACCTCCATGTGACGCGATTTTTATTAGAATACCATATACTGGAAAAAAATTCAATGTATTGCTGGAATTTTTTGAAAACCGTATCGCAAAAAAACAGGACATGTTATAATAGTGCATAAAATGAGTATTTATGACAGAGGAGGCGAAGCCTTTGGCAGTACAGTTTATTCTCGGCCCGGCGGGCAGCGGGAAAAGCAGTTACGTCATGAGAACAGTGGCAGATACACTGCGGAAGCAGCCGCGAAAAAAAATTATTCTTATGGTGCCGGAACAGGGAACCTTTACTTATCAATATGAACTCATCAACGCCTACGGTTTATCCGGCGTGTTGACCTTGGAAATTCTCAGTTTCCAGCGTTTGGCGCGCACGGTGATGCAACAGACCGGCGGTCTGGCCTATCAGCATTTGGACGATTTGGGAAAGCTTTTGATTTTGCGGCGATTATTACAGGAGCATCAGGAACAGTATGAATTTCTGAATAGCTCGGTGGATCGCTCTGGATATTTAATGAAAATCGGGCAGATGCTTCAGGAGTTGAAGCGCTATCAAATCAGCAGTGAACAGTTGGAGCGCACCGTTGCCCAGTGCCAGCTTCCCAGGACAACATTTGCCTGTAAGCTGGAGGAGCTATCCCGACTTTATCTGCAATATGAAGCATTTTTGGCCCAGGACTATCTGGACAGTGAGGATGTGCTGGAGCTTCTCCTGAAAAGACTGGAGGAACGGAAGCTTTTTAAGGATGTAGAGTTTTGGGTGGACGAGTTTTATGATTTTACGCCCCAGGAGTATGCTATATTGGGCGCTTTGATGCAGCAAACGGATGTGCATATCGTGTTACCTGCGGATCCGGAGCATGAAGAATTGGGCAGACAAACGGCCTTTTACAGCACGGGAAAAACCTTGGCGCGGCTGCGTCAGATGGCGGCAGAGCGAAATGTAGAGCAACGGGAGGATAAGTGTTTGAAACCGGTGCGCTGGCAGCAGGCGGCTGATTTGGCGTTTTTGGAGCAGCATTATTTTTCCATTGGGAATACTGTGTGGCAGGAAAAAACAGAGCATTTGCGACTTCTCTGCGGACAAAACCGGATGTCAGAAGCGGACGCTGCGGCCAGATTGATTCGCCAGCTTTGCCGCGAACAGGGTTATCGTTATGGGGAGATTGGCATCTTTACGCGGGGAGACCAATATGAGCTTTTGCTGGAAACGGTACTGACCGACTATGAGATTCCCTATTTTGTGGACCACAAGGAAACGATGCGTCAGCATCCGCTGACAGAGCTGATTTTGGCGGCCTTTGATATTTTACAGAACAATTGGTCCTATCAGGGGATGTTTCGCTTCCTGAAAACAGCACTATTGCCTTATGAGCAGCAGGAGCTGGATTCCCTGGAAAACTATGTGCTGCAGTATGGCATTCGCGGCAGCGCCTGGTATCGGGAAGGGGACTGGCAGTACGGCAATGAGGATGGCGAACAGCTGGAGCAGCTCAACACTTTGCGCAGACAGATTGCCGGACCGCTGCGCAGGTTCCAGCTTGCGCTGGCTCAGCCCCAAACGGCGGATGGGTTCATACAAGCTATCTATACGCTGCTGGATGAATACGCGGTACCCCGGCAGTTGTCCCGGTTTTGCCAGGAGGCCAATGATCATGGCCTTTTGGAAAGTATTCAGCTGCATCAACAGATATGGGATCATGTGATTCAGATTTTTGACCAGATGAGTCAGTTGTTGCAGGATACGCTGCTGACTGCCGGGGAGTTTGCCGTGATTTTGCAAAGTGCCTTTGACAATTTGGATTTGGGACTCTTGCCCAACAGTCTGGATCAGGTGCTCATCGGCGCTCTGGCACATTCTCGCAGCTGTAAGCTGCAGGTGGCTTTCGTGCTGGGACTGAATGAAGGCGTGTTTCCCGCCAAGGTGGCCCAGGAGGGATTTTTTAATGATGGAGAAAAACAGGCGCTGCGGGAGATGGGTATCCAGCTGTCGCCTGACAGCGGCGAGCAGCTCTATGAAGAACAATTGCTGATTTATCTGGCGCTGACGCGGGCTTCCCAGAAATTGATTCTGAGTTATTCTCTGAGCGATGAGGACGGCAAGGCGCTGCGTCCCTCAGGCATTGTGGACAGGCTGCGCCGGCTGTATCCTCTGTTGAAGGAGGAAGCTGTGCAGTGGCCTCCGGCAGAGGGGCAGGAGGTGCTGCCCTATCTGAACCATCCGGGAAAAGCCATGGGGCTTTTGGGAGCTCATCTGCGCAAACCGGAGAGCGAGGAGACGCAGGAGATCTGGGCGGAGCTGTACAATTGGTTTGTAGAGCATCCCACGGCGCTGTTCGACAGCGTATGCGACAGCCTGAAGCATGAGGAACAGCTGGCGGCGCGCACGCTGCACAGTACGGAGATTTACGGGGAGCCGCTGCGGCTGAGTGTGTCGGCGCTGGAAAAATACCGGCTGTGTCCTTATAATTATTTTCTCACCTACGGTTTGCGCCTGAAGGAGCGGCAGCTCTATCAGATGGAAGCTGTGGATGTGGGGCAGTTTTATCATGCGGCTATCGAGCGCTTCAGCAATTATCTGCTGGAGCAGCAGATTAGCTGGCAGGGACTGGACTCCGGGCAGGTAAAGGATATCATGGCGATGATTGTGGAGCAGTTGGCGCCTGAGATGCAGAACGAAATTTTGCTCAGCACGGGGAGATACCGCTATCTGCGCCGCCGCTTGCAAAAAACATTGGAACGCTCGGCTCTGGTACTGCTGGAGCACGGGCAAAGAGGGGATTTTATGCCTGTTGCGCTGGAAGCAGATTTTGGGATGGCCCAGAGCAAGCTGCCTGCGTGGAGACTTACGCTTAAGGACGGCAGTAGTCTTCTTTTGCAGGGGAGAATTGATAGAATTGAGCAGGCAGAGGAGGATGGCATCCATTATCTGCGGGTGATTGATTTCAAAACGGGAAGTCAGGGGCTTCGTCTGACGGAAATTTATTATGGCCTAAAGATTCAACTACTGACCTATCTGCAGGTTGCCCTGCAGTATTATGAACGATTGCTGCCCCAAGGGGAAAAAGTATTGCCGGCAGGCGTACTCTATTATTTCTTCCGTAGTAGTGTGCTCAGTGCCGATGGGCCGTTAAGTGTGGAGAAAGCTAAGGAGCTGCATGACAAAGAGATGAAAGCTCAGGGATTACTGGTGGCAGATATGAAAGCGCTGAAACTGGCGCAGCGGGATTTGACCACCGGCAGCAGCACGTTGCTGCCGGTATCTCTGCTGAAGGACGCGGCGCCTTATGTGGAGGATGCAGAGGCTTTTGCCCAGCTGGAGGATCCGCTGGCGCTATTCGGAAAGCGCAATCATACTGTGGTGACGCGGGAACAGCTGGGATTATTGCTGCAGCACACGAAGCAAATCATTGCCCAACTGGGCCAACAGATTCATCAGGGCAATATCGCGGTACGACCTTGCCGTATAGGACAGTTTACAGGCTGTCAATATTGTGGATATCAAACTATTTGTCAGATTCAAACGGTGAACGAAAGTACCTATTGGGAGGACTTGCCATTATTGGAGCGCGACGAAATCTGGGCTCGTTTAGAACAGGAGAAGGGGGAGAAAAAAGATGCCGACATGGACGAAAGAACAGCAGCAGGCCATTGAGCTGCGGGGAAAAAGCCTGCTGGTGGCTGCGGCAGCAGGTTCGGGAAAGACAGCGGTGCTAGTGGAGCGGATTATTCAGATCATCAGCGATACAGTCCATCCGGTGGACTTGGATAGGCTGCTGGTGGTGACCTTCACCAATGCCGCCGCTGCCGAGATGAAGGAGCGTATCGGTGCGGCGATTCAAAAGCAGCTTTTGGAAAATCCTATGTCAGAGCATTTGTATCGGCAGAGCTTATTGCTTTCCAAAACGCAGATCACCACTCTACATTCCTTTTGTCTGGATTTGGTGCGGCAGAATTTTTTCCGCCTGGGCTTAGATCCTCAGATGAAAATTGCCGATGAGACGGAAAACCAATTGCTTTTGGGGGAAACCTTAGACGACTTGTTGGAGGAATATTACAGCAGGGAAGAAGGACAGGCAGAATTTATCGCCTTAGTGGACTGTTACGGTGGGCAAGAGGATGAACAGCTGCGGGCGGTACTCTTGGAGCTTTATGAGATGTCGCAGAGCATGGCCAGACCGCAGCATTGGCTAAAACAACTGGAGGCGGCCTCCTCGAAGGACTGGTTTGCCCTGGCCGCGCCAGATGTGGCGCGGCAGCTACGTGGAGCGAAACATTTGCTCATGCAGGCCATCCAGCTAGCTGGCACTGATGAAGGATTGCAAAAATATTTCTTCCATATCGAGCAGGAGTATAACTGGAGCTGTGAGCTGTTGGCAGCGCTGGCTGAGGGCTGGGATGCGCTGGCGGAGAAGCTCAGAAGCGGGAAATTTGAAAGCCTGCCGCGCACGAAAAAGGGTGCCTTTGATGAGGAAATCAAGGCGCAGGTGGTGAGCTGCCGCGATAGCGCAAAAAAATTGATAGAAGGCCTGAGGGAGGGCTATTTCAGTCGTTCAAGAGATGAACAGCTCCAGGAGCTGGCCAGCCAGAGATGGGTGTATCGGCTGTTGGTGAAGTTGACGCTGCAGCTTTCAGAGCGTTTTCAACAGAAAAAAGCGGAGAAAGGCATCATGGATTTTCACGATATGGAACATTTTTGTTTCCAGCTGCTGTATGAAGAAACAGCGGAGGGGGTAGAGCTCAGTGAACTGGCGATGGAGTTGAAGCAGCAATATTATGAAGTGATGGTGGACGAATACCAGGATGTAAATGATCTGCAGGAAGCAATTTTGCAGGGCGTGAGCCGAGAGGAAAATCTTTTCATGGTGGGCGATGTCAAGCAGAGCATTTATGGCTTCCGTATGGCCAATCCTCAGCTATTTTCAGAAAAATATCAGAGCTTTTCCTCAGAGGGACAGGCACAGAAGCAACGCTTGGATTTGAACCGCAATTTCCGCTGCCGCCGCAATATTGTGGACGGCGTGAATACGGTATTTGCAGAATTGATGACCGGTGAAAACGGCGATTTGCTCTACGACGAACAGGCGGCGCTGGTGTATGGAGCCGACTATCCCGCGCCCTTAGAGGGGCAGGGAGATATCCCAGAGCAAATTCAGTTGCTGGTACTTACCCAGCCTGAGGAAGAAGCCGAGGAAACTGCAGAACAGCCCCTTTCCGCCATGGAGGAGGAAGGGCTCCTGCTGTGCCAGCAAATGCAGCAGCTGATGCAGGAAAAAGCGCTGGTTTATGACAAAAGGCTGCAGCAATACCGGAGGGCGACCTGGCGGGACATAGTGGTGCTGCTGCGGGCGCCCAAGGCGGCAGGTACTGTTTACGCCCGTATTTTGAAAGAGGCGGGTATTCCTGCGGTGGTAGATACAGGCGATGGCTATTTTTCTGCGTGGGAGATTCAGATAATCCTGTCTGTGCTGCATATCATTGACAATCCGCTCCAGGATTTGCCGCTGCTGGCGGTGCTGAAAGCGCCCTTCTTTCATTTTGAAGAAGAAGAATTGGCTCAGCTGCGATTGCTGGTGCCCAGAGGGTATTTCTATCATTGCTTGGAGCAGGGCGCCCAGGAGTGTGAATCGCCGCAGATTGCGCAAGATTTGCAGTGCAAGGTAAAGGTGTTCCTGAAACGGCTGGAACGCTGGCGCAGTTTGGCGCGGCAGATGGATTTGAGCAAGCTGATCTGGCAGCTGTATAAGGACACCGGTTTTTATGAATATGTAGGCGCGCTGCGGGAGGGCGTTCAGCGGCAGGCCAATCTGCGTGCTCTTTATGAGCGGGCCCGCACCTATGAAAAGACCAGCTTCAAAGGCGTTTTCCTTTTCCTGCGGTTTTTAGAGCAGCTGGAAAAAAATCAGGCTGATTTGGAGCCGGCGCGAATTTTAAGCGACAATGAAAATGTGGTGCGGATTATGAGCATTCATAAGAGCAAAGGGTTGGAGTTTCCCGTTGTATTTTTGGGAGGCATAGGCCGGCGTTTCAATTTCCGAGATGCCCAGCAGGAATTTCTGCTGGACAAAAATTATGGCTTGGCCTTTTCTGTGGTAGATGAAGAACTGCAAATCAAATACCGCACCATTGTACAGCAGGTTATCGCCCAAAAAAAACGGGAGGCTCTGCTGCAGGAGGAAAAACGCATTCTCTATGTGGCTATGACGCGAGCACGAGAACGGTTGTATCTCATCGGCAGTTGCGGAGAGCCGGAAAAGCGCGGTCAAATGATGGGAAAGGACGCCCGATGCTATTTGGATTGGCTACTGCCCATGGAGCTCAAGGAGCCTCTGTGGCAGGTGCAATATGTGCCAGTAGGTACTGTCATGCTTCAGGAACGAGAGGAACAGCTGGCAACGCCTCTGTGTGAACGCGTAGAAGTGGGAAAAACCTTGCCCACTTCAGGAAAGTGGCGTCAGGCCATTGCACAGCAGCTGGATTGGCAGTATCCTCAGCCGGCGCTGTGCACAGTAAAGGCCCAGTCCTCTGTGACCGAATTGAAGCAACGGTTTAACCCTCACACAGCGGGAGTGCCACTACAATTCAACTTCGACAGCCGACCGGAGGCAGTGATTGCCAAAGAGGGTCTGACTTCGGCGGAAAAAGGGACGCTGCTGCATTTAATTTTAAATAAAGTAGATTTGACAGCGCAAATTGACGCGGCTTATCTGGAAGGCCTACTCAAAGAATTGGAGTCGGAAAAATTTATCGCCGCCGGCTCTGCCGATGGTTTGCCCCTGCAGGGCATTTTGGACTTTTTTCAGGGGCCGTTGGGACAGCGCTTCTTAGCGGCGAAGGACGAGGAACGGTATCGGGAATTACCCTTTATCGTAGCGCTGGACAGCCATGCCTTGGAGGAATCCCTGCCGGAGGGCAGCAAAAATGTTCTGGTACAGGGTGTCATTGACTGTCTGTGGCGAGAAGAAGACGGCTGGGTATTGGTGGATTACAAGAGTGACCACGTGGGAAAAAGACAAACCCATCTCATTTTGGAGCGTTATAGCGGACAGATTCAGTTATATCGCTATGCAGTAGAGCAGATATTGGGAGAACCAGTGAAGGAATGTTATTTTTATCTGGTATCTCTGGGAATGATCGTACCAGCATAGGCGTATAAACAACCAGTGGTTTTGTAATTGAAAACCACTGATTAGACAATGAAAAACTAATATATAAATGTATGCAGATGTAAAATTGGTTGTGTTCTGCCCCCCTATGTAACAAAACGTTACACAGGGGGACGGGAGGAAAGCTGTCTATGGAAAAATAGAAGTGCTGGAAAAATGACGCTCAGTTTGTGCAATGTTTAGGATTATGCTCTGTGCTTCCTCATTTGGCCTCTTCTGATGCTTGCTTAGATTTCGTTTTATTCTTGAAAGAAAAAGGTATTTCCGTCGTATATAAACTGGAAAATAGCTGTGTGTTTCACTTTATCTATGGCGGGTAACTTTTCGGGAGCAAACAGGTAAAATAACGTTTTGATAGCAAAGGCATGGGTTACCACTAGAATATTGCTGTGCGCATTGTGCAGATTGCTTTGCGCCATGTCTGTAAATACACTTTTTAATCGATTGGAAATATCAGCGAAGGATTCTGCTACTCCTGTTGTATCATGCTGGCAGATTGCTGCAGCAACATCTGGAAGCCGTCTATTCAGTTGGGCAAATGAAGTTCCCCCCAACCAATCAGACACTCGCTGGCTAAAAATTGAATTTTGTTCTGCTTCCATATTGCCCAGACACCATTCTCGCAAACGTATATCTTTTTGAATTTTCAGAGAAACGTTTCCATTCGAGGATAAAATCAATTTTGCTGTCTGTTCTGCTCTCATTGTATCGCTTGTATATATAGCGCGGAACGCAGTTTCCTTTAACTCTGTGCCCAGTTCCATTGCTGTCTTTTTTCCATTGGCAGTAAGGGGGGAATCGCTCCAACCCTGCGCCTTCCCCAAACTATTTAATAAGCTTTCTCCGTGTCGAACCACATAAAAAGAAATCACAATATGACCTCCGTTTATTTTCAGTTGTTATGAAATTTATGATATATGCTTGTTCAGGTCTGCTCAAGCACATAAAGACACTGTATAAATGCTGCGGACTGGCAGCGAGGAAAGCTGTCAGTCTCGCTTTTGTGACGGCTGTAATGTTTTACAGTTTTTCATAAGATACAAGTGCTTTTAGCGGAATACGGGTCTGTGAGTGGCGTTTTGGGTCGGCGGCTTCTTCATTTGCATAGCCAATCACCAAAATATTGACTGGCTCAAGATGATTGGGTAAATTAAATTCTTTCCGTATGATGTCGGGTTTGAAATAGCAGACCCATACAGAGCCTAAGCCCAATTCGGTTGCTTCCATCATCATATGATCAGTTAAAATAGAAGCATCTATATCACCTGTTTGTTTATTATCAAATGGGCGTATCCAAGCCTTATCGTGGTCGGCGCAGACAATGATTGCCAGCGGTGCCCCATAGATGTTTGCGCCTTTGCTTATTTTTTCAAGACCGTTCCTTTCCTGTACTACAATCAAACGTACTGGTTGGAGATTCACTGCCGTTGGGGCTACATGGGCTGCGTGCAATATCTTCTCCAGTTTCTCAGTTTCCACCTTTTTGTCTGAGTACCTGCGCACAGAATAACGTTTTTCTGCCATTTCAAGAAAATTCATAGATAGTCAATCCTTTCTTTGTGTTGTATACTGAATGTGTTGTTTCAACCGTCATACAAATTTTATCATGATGCAGTGATTCTTCAAGAATGCACTTTTTAGGTAGATACTTCCCAGAAGGAAAGTCCATAAAGGAGTTGATTGACAATGTCATATGAAAAGGGACAATTTAATTGTCCTGTTGAGGCGACGCTGTTTCTGATTGGTGGAAAATATAAACCGCTTATTCTTTGGTATCTCATAGAAAAGCCTTTGCATTATATGGAGTTACAGCGTTTAATTCCGAAAGCAACGCCGAAAATGCTTTCACAGCAGCTGCATGATTTAGAGGAATGTGGAATGATTCACAGGGAGGTTATTCCAGAGAAACCACCACGGACAATTTATTCCTTGACCGCACTTGGACAGAGTATTATCCCTGTTTTGGATTCTATGTGTAATTGGGGAATTGCTTTTTTGGATAGCTTGCATATGACAAGCTGTTGTTCAGCCACTGGGGAAGAACTAAAAAATTCTGAAGAGTAATTTACTTCTCCTCTATTCCTCAACGGTAAAGATTTCTTCAATGGGAACGCCGAATATCTTGGCGATATTCCATGCCAAAACCAAGGAAGGATTATATTTCCCCTTTTCAAGATTTCCGATGGTTTCTCTGCGGACTCCTACCAGTTTGGCCAGTTCCTCTTGTTTCATGTCGTGTTTTGCTCGATATTCTTTTATGCGGTTTTTAATCATTTTCTGCGCCCTTTCGCTCTTTCCATTCTAAAATGACAAGTGCAGCGGTGAAGGTGAAAACGGCAGCTGTAAAGCTCAGTCCGAAGGCAGTAGGAATAGCCTGGGCAGTGTCATAAAGGCAGGAACAGACAAACATAAAGGGCACAAGGAGAATCATTTCTGCCATAAATGCCAATGTCGCGGATTTTTGGACAGTGAGCAGGAATAGTTCGTCGGGAATAACCCGGAAATAGCGAAGATAGTAGGCAAACCCCAGAAAACCATAGAGACCGGTATTTCCAGTTGTCCATCCCAGTACCGCGATGAGTGCTAAGAGAGATAAAAAACCCAGGTAGTTAAGTTTGTGCAACATAAAAAGTCCTCCTAAGTAAAGTGATATATTTCGCTCTTAATGTGATAAATATATCACTTTACTTGTCGGAAGTCAAGATAAGATGCAGGAAAATGTCAGCACAGTTCCTATTTAGGAGCATGCTAAAAATATTCTATTAAAGAATTGCAGTTTGGCGTGACGGAACAAAAAAGCAGCAAGTCTTTTTTCGACCTACTGCTTTTGTCAAAAACGTGTTGTTTTTATTTGTAATGTTTGGCTTATCGATAAAGATGCTGGGCGTTGTGTCATCGCCTGTCAGGAAAGTTAATCTAAAATTTGAACGCCAACGCCTACTAACCCAGGGCCTACGTGAACACCCAGACAGCAACCCAATTCTCCTTCAATTAAGGTATCACGGAACGGCAGCTTTTGCAGTACCTGGTCGCGAATGGAGGCAGCGTCATTTAAGCCAGGTAAGCCGCTGCCGATTAAAGCGACGTTGTATTTTTTAGAGTTGCCGGCAAATTGTACAGCCATATCCAGCACTTTTTTCAAGGATTGCTGTCTGCCCCGCACTTTAGCTACAGTATAATAAACCCCTTCTGCGTTGCAGGAAATGATAGGCTTGAGATTTAGCGCAGTGCCCAGCATAGCGGTGACCAAACCAATGCGGCCGCCTTTTTGCAGATATTCCAAAGTGTCTAGACAATAAAATACTTTGGATTTTGCAGTTTCCGCTTCCATTGTATATTTTAATGTTTTCCAGTCCATGCCCTGTTCAATATATTTTGCTGCCTGGATAGCGGAGAAACCGCTGCCTATGGCGATATTTTTTGTATCGTAAACATAAATATCCAAATCGCGAATGTTGCCTGCCAAGAGGTTCAGCATGTTGTAGGTTCCACTGAGACCACTGGAAATAGTGATTGCCAATACTTTGTTGTATCCTTCAGAGCGGATTTGCTCAATGATTTGTAATACCAGCTCTGCGCTGGGCAGAGACGTTTTGGGCACTTCACGGGGTAATCGTTGATACAGCTGGGATGCAGTGAGATCAATGCCGTCATTGTATTCTCCTTCATTGAAGATGATGCGCAGCGGCGCAACAAACATATGATACTGCTGAATATAGGCTGGCGGTACGTCGGTACCGGAGTCGATAAGAATTGCAATTTTATCGGTAGACATAGAAACACCTTCTTCAATTTTTTTGCTCTAAATGATTTTGTTCCTCCATGCGCAAAATGATAATTTTTTCTGTAAAAATTTTGCTGGCAAAGGAAGTACAGGCCATGTGAAGTCCCAATGTATTCAGGTTTACCGGGTGATCCATCACAGTGAGCTCTATGGCAGAGTCAGTCAGATATTTGGAAGCCATGGTATGTAAAGCATTTTCCTGCTCTTGACAAAACAAGTCGTAGGCTTGTGCCAGAGAACAATGTCTGGACTGCAAAAAAATGCCATTTTTAATCTCAGGGATGAGAAGCACCTGCTTGAGAATGGTAATCACGATAAGATAGGCCATATGCAGCCGTTCATAGCGTTTTTTATTAGGCTTGGGCATAATATTCAGTTTTACGTAGTTGTTAATCATGGCAGAGGTGATCACCTTATTGTCAGTCTGTCCAACCAGCGGCGCCAAATAGCGCTCAATCAGTGTAATGACCTGATCCATATACAACTCTATATCCGGCAACTCTTCCCAAAGTGGCAGGTGGTATTGCTCTACCTCTTTAATCCAGGCTTGTAGTTGTTCTTCTGCTTCTGGCATGAAATCCCTTCTTTCCTTCTATAACATATTAACTTAAATATGAACATTCGTCAATCTAGTTTCCTAAACTAGATTAAAAATAAGAATAAAAATGTCTAGTTTTTTCCATACTAAAGGCAGGGGAAGACAATAAGATTTTAAAAGGGTAATTTCAAAATTTAGAGGAGGTTTTTTGATGACTGTGGATTTTATGAAAAGCAGAACAAAAGAAAATTTGATGAGAGCCTTTGCCGGTGAGAGTCAGGCACGCAATCGCTACACTTTGGCAGCGGAGCAGGCTGACAATGCAAAACTGCAGGTGGTCAGCGAGATTTTTAAGTTTACAGCGAACCAGGAACTGGCCCACGGGAAGATATTTTATGACCATTTGGTACAGGCGGCAGGCCAGACTATTGTCATTGACGGCTCCTATCCGGTGGACCTTGCCGACAATTTGCTGGATTTGTTGAAAATGGCCCATCACAATGAAATGCAGGAATTTGAGGAGGCTTATCCAGGGTTTGCCCGCGTAGCGGAAGAAGAGGGCTTTGCCAAGGTAGCTGCTAGCTTCCGGATGATTGCAGAGATCGAGCATAGCCATGCCAAACGATTCCAGCATATCGCACAGCTACTGGAGCAGGGCAAGCTGTTTCGCAGAGATGGCGAAAACAGCGTATGGATGTGTACCAATTGCGGTTATCTGCATCAGGGCAGTCAGGTGCCGGAGCAATGTCCGGTGTGCCAGCACGGGCAAGGATATTTCATATCGCTGGATATGGCTCCCTGGACCTGTTAAACAAGACAGAGAAGGAGACACAGTAAATTCCTATTAGGCAATGGTTCATGGAAAGTTTAGCGTATTAAGATATGGGAGTACTTATGGTGTTTGCTGTTTTTTTCGCACTAACTCGATTGCCTCTTTTCCTGTGACGTGGTCAATGGTCATTTCCAGCATATAAAGCGAATTCCATTCGCAATTTATCGCCTGTTCAAGCTCCATGGCGGTAGCTTCCGGCGCGTATTTGCCCGCCAGTTTCTCGATTGCTGTTCTTTTTGCGCGCTCGTCTTGGAGGAGTCGTATCTGCCCAAAGATGATTACACTTTGAAAATATGTCGTGTATTCTTCTGGAACGACAGTATCCTTTGCAACCACACAAAAAGACGCTTTGGCGTTTTGCTGGATGGCATCTAGCTTGTGCCCACTTTTGGCGCTGTGAAAATAGAGCTTTTCCCCGTCATATACATAACTGATGGGCACAGCATAGGGATATGCTTCGTCACCAATCAGAGCAAGCACGCCGGATGTCTCCTGCTGCAGAATCTGAGCAATTTCCTGTTGGGATAACGCCTGCTTTTTTCTTCTCATTTCTCGAAATATCATGACAAACCTCCTTAAAAAAAACGCTTATGGGTCGTTTCTTTGATAGCCTGATGAAATAAAAATAAGCGATTTCTGGTGAAAAGGATATAAAAATGGTTGCAAATTAAGATAGCACAAATTCCGCTACAAGTCAAATCGTTTTCCCATTTTGCTGTATGAAGAAACTTGAAAAGAAATAATGAAAAATATATTTTATAATCATATTTTATAAATGATGGGGCTTGTTATGGATGGAAAAGTCTGATATACTATCTATGTTTTGAGAAGGGCGGTCCGCTGTTTTAGAGAGGCTAAGATAAGAACGCCTAGCGGGAAGGAGGAGAAAAGAAATGAATGATATTATTAGAAGTATTGAACAGGAACAGTTGAGAGCTGATATTCCAGATTTCAGACCCGGAGACACCGTGCGCGTAGACGTAAAAGTAGTAGAAGGCAACAAAGAACGTATTCAGGCTTTCGAAGGCGTAGTCATTAAACGTCGCGGCAGCGGTTTAAGCGAAACATTTACTGTACGTCGTGTAGCTTATGGCGTAGCTGTAGAGAGATGTTTTCCAATCCATTCCCCACGCGTGGACAAAATTACAGTAATGCGTCATGGTAAAGTAAGACGTGCAAAGCTGTACTATATGAGAGAACGCTTTGGGAAAGCTGCAAGAATCAAAGAAGTACGTCGCTAAGACATTACAAAGCCGAAGAGTGCATACTTTTCGGCTTTTTGCTTGCCTTGAAATCATAAGTTTTTAAAGATACAAAAAGAAGGCATCTTCCAAATTATTTCAGTATTTGGAGGATGCCTTCTTGTACTTCCTATTTTTATGGCTACTTATTGCTGCAGGTTATGGTATACATTCTGCACATCATCATCTTCTTCTAAAGCGTCCAGCAGTTTATCCATCTGTTTTTGCAGGGAAGGGTCAATGGAAGTATAAGTGGAAGGCAACATGGTGATGTCAGCATGCACGAATTCATATTTTCCTTCTAATGCTTCCCGTACTGCGATAAAGTCATTGGGCGCTGTGATGATTTCAAAGCCGTCTTCTTCGGTGATAAAGTCTTCGGCGCCTGCTTCCAGGGCAGCTTCCATCAGTTCATCTTCGTTTACGTTGTCATCAGCTGCGACTAAGATCATGCCTTTGCGCTCAAACATATAGCTTACAGAACCAGCAGTACCCAGATTGCCGCCATTGCGGTCTAAATAATAACGTACATTGCTGGCTGCACGGTTTTTATTGTCTGTTAGCATCTCGATGATCATTGCCACGCCACCAGGGCCGTATCCTTCGTATGTAATCTGTTCATAGTTGGCGCCGCCGTCTTCACCGGTCCCTTTTTTGATAGCACGGTTGATATTATCATTGGGCATGTTATCGGCTTTGGCTTTCTGGATTGCCAGTTTTAATGCTGCATTATAGTCAGGGTTTCCTCCGCCTGCACGAGCTGCTACGGTAATTGCCCGCGCGTGTTTGGTGAACACGTTGGAGCGCAGTGAATCCATCTTATTTTTCTTGCCTTCAATATTGTGAATACGTCCCACAAATATCTCTCCTTTGTTTACATGATCTTTCAATCTCATTAATATAGCACAAGTAAGGTGAAAATGCAATGCAATCTGCAAGAAAATTTCATATACTATAGATTAGAAGCATAATTTTTTGAGAAAAATAGAAGGTATCCATTATGAAAATATATCATTATTTGACGGTAATAGACGGCAGGAGGAGAAATTTATGAGTTTTGGTATTGTACCTGGTGTGGTAATTGCAAATACTACAGAGACCACAGAGGAGAAGCGGTTTCCCTGCATGGTGAGAAATCATCTTTGTTTGCCTGAGCAGGGTGGTGTAGGTGCGCTGCCGTTGCCAGTAGTGCATCAGGGAAGGTTGCCCATCTGCACGGGTGTGGCTGCGGCCAATGCTCGTATGATTTTACACTATCAGCAAACAGGTCAGATCATGCAATTTTCCGGACTATTTATCTATAAAATGAATCGCTTGTTTGATGGTTTGCCCAATGACATGCGGGGTAGCACACTAGAGGCTTCTATGCAGACATTGGAATATAAGGGCGTTTGCTCAGAATATTTATATCCTAGCAATGCACGCAACTGCAATAAGGTATTTCCCAGGAAGAGTCAGCGGTTGCTGGAGCAGGCAAAAAAATATTGCATTCATGTTTACCGGCGCTGTGATTCTTTGGAGGAAATCCTGCAGGCTTTGGCGGAAGGCAAGCCGGTGGCCTTTTCTATGGTGATTTATACGGATTTTTTTCAGACGAAGGACGGCGTGATTCCAGAGAAGCGGACGGGGAGCCGCATCGGCGGGCACTCTATGGTGGCGGTCAATTATGATTTGGAGCGTAGGTTGCTGCAGGTGCTGCAGAGTTGGGGAAAAGGCGCCAAGGGGCCCACTGCGCAGGGCTACATGTATATTCCTTTTTGTTGGTTTGATTATATGGATGAATTGACAGAACATTCTGTACTCATTGAAGCCTTTGCGTTGCTGGAATGATAGCAGGTATAAAAGTAAGGACGAAGGACAAACTAGGGAAATGAAACAGCAAAAGGAGGATGTAGAAAATGGGATTTACCATTGGACGGTTGATTTTACTTAGTTTGTCATTGTTGATTTTTTTCGGTGTTGCGGAACGTGTGCTGGACCGTATGCACATGAGCGATAAAGCGGCGCTATTGGTATTGGGCGCCATTGTCCTGGGAAGTTTTGTAAATCTCACGCTGTATCGCTCTGACGCACTGACGGTGCGGATGAATGTGGGTGGTGCGTTGGTGCCTTTGGCGGTAGCCATTTATGTATGGGTGAAGGCGGGCACTAGGAAGGAAAGGCTACGTTCTCTTTTGGGAGCGGTACTCACCATGGCAGCGATTTGGCTTTTGGGCCGTTTTGTAACGGATGAATATGCGCTGCCGGTGGATATTATTTATCTGTATCCGATTATCGCAGGACTGGTAGGTTATTTGTTTGGCCGTTCTCGCAAGGGCGCTTTTGTGGCTGCTGTGCTGGGCGTGCTTCTCTTTGATCTCAGCCACGGTATCTATCTGCTTTGGCAGCAGGTTCCAGGTCTGGTACATTTCGGCGGAGGTGGCATGTATGATACGGTGGTGCTCTCCGGCGTGCTGGCCGTGTGCCTGGCTGAGCTGATTGGGGAAGGCAGGGAACGTTTGCAGGGGGGGCCCAGCGAGGAAAATCGGGACCCAAGTGTACTGGAAAATTTGCGCGCTGCAGGGATGAAAGGAGATAAGCATCATGGATAGAGAAAATCATCGTCTTAGCCGGGAACGGGCCAACTGGACTGTGGCGCTTCTAAGTGTACTTTGTTTATGTATTTTTACCTATCTGACTGTGCAGTGGCAGCAAAATGGCACGCTTATGCCAGTTTGGGAAAATAATACACAGACAGGGGATGAACAGACGGACGGCTCTTATTATACGCTCTACGATGAGGAAACCGGCGAAGCCATTGAGTATATGAGCCGTAAGGTGTATCCCGGAGATGAATTGCTCACCGGGGACAACAAGCATTATAAAGTGAAAAAGGTAGATGGCCAAAAGGCATGGTGTCAGCTTTTGGAGCAAAGGAAGACGGAGCAGGTACTGGCAAGTCTGGAAGAGGCCGCCCAGGCAGTAAGCAGCCAAAGCGGACCGTTTCGCTCTGTAGCCATTTATTGTACCCATAGTGATGAGAGCTATGTGCCCACCTCCGGCACGGAAAGCAAAAATGGAGGGGGAGATATTCTGGATGTGGCCACTTCTATTGTGGAGGTGCTGGAGGATCAGGGGGTAGAGGTGATTCACAGTGAAAATATTCATGATCCCCATGATGTCAATGCCTATCAGCGTTCGCGAAAAACGGCGGCGGAGCTTTTGCAGGAAGGTCCTGCTGCCATGATTGATGTACACCGCGACGGTGTCCCCGACCCGGAATATTATGCGACGGAATTTGACGGACAGGCTGCCACACAGATTCGTCTGGTGGTGGGTCGGCAAAATCAAAACAGTGAGGCCAACATTGAGTTTGCAGAGAAGATGAAGGCATATTATGATGAAGTGAAACCGGGATTGATTAAGTCTATTTTTATGGCCAAGGGCAATTATAATCAGGATTTGGCACCCCATTCCATCTTGCTGGAGGTGGGAACACATACCAATTCTCTGGAGCAGGCAGAGGTGGGCGCGCGGGAATTTGCGGAGGTATTGCCACAATTTTTAGGGCTGAAGACCAATGCAGAAGCAGAACAGCCGGAGGCAGTAGGCACACAGGAGACGGAGCCGAAGCAGCAGGAGAAAAAAAGCGGCGGCATGGGCAAAGCCATTCTGTGGCTCATTGTGCTGGCTGTTGTGGGCGGACTGGGCTTTGTATGGGTCAGTCGCGGTTCCTTGAAGAAGGACTGATATGAATACCTATACGGAAGCAGTAATATTGGGTATGATTGCTGGTTTTCTGGCCCGGTTGTATATGTTGCGGACCGATTACCGCAATTATCCCTCTTATCCTCACGGCTATATCATTCATTTATCGTTGGGCGCAATCGCGGCCAGCTTGGCCTCTATTGCGTTACCGGCTCTGCTGGAGGAAGAATATACTGCGATTACATTTTTGGTGTTATGTGCCCAGCAGTTTCGGGATATCCGGAATATGGAGCGGGAAACTCTGATGAAGTTGGAAGAAAACACGCTGGTACCGCGGGGATTGGATTATATTGAGGGGATTGCTAAGGTGTTTGAGTCCCGCAATTATCTGGTTATGCTGGTATCGTTAGTGACCAGCGGTGCCACCATTTACGGGGGCGTGGGCCTGGGTGCTGTGGCGGGTCTGGCGATGATCTTGTTTGCCCGCTTTCTCATGCGGGGGAGTTTTATCCGCGGTATTGCACAGGTAACAGAAGGAAAACTGCATTTTGAGAAATCACTGCTCTATGTAGACGATATTGTATTGATGAATGTGGGCGATCCAGAAGCGCGGAAAAAGATTTTGCGGGAGGGTGTAGGAATCGTGCTACACCCTTATGATGATGACGGCCGCTCAATCTTGAACAACCTAGGACAGAGGCAGGCTCTAGTGCATGATATTTCCATGCTGGTGGGCAATAAGCTGGAAGTGGGTGAACAGGAATGGACACCAGCAGCCCGCAAAAATATGGAAACCGGCGCGTTGGGTATTTTCCTTTTGCCTAATGAAAAGGATATTGAATGTGTGATAGAGGCGGCGAAGCGAACTCCGGTGCTGGAAAGCGCGGTACAGAAACCCTTGGCCAATACCATCGGAAGAAAGGCGGCAGATTGATGCAAGACACGATTTTAGCGGCCATTGTACCGCGGCGCTATGCCGATAAGGTACAGGGCATGAATAGTATTTTTGTGGTAGAGGATGAGGCGGAACTGCAGCGCACAGCGCTGCTCTTGAGCCGCATTCTGAAGGCAATGTCCCATGATTTGGAAAATGGTGTGACCATTATTGTACAGCATTAACGCTGGCCAAAAAGCGTGATAGTACCTGTGGCGGGTGCAATCACGCTTTTGATGATTAAGGAAGGTATTGGAGCACATGGTTGGCCAGAAGCCTCAGCTCGATAGGGCTGCGGTTGAGCCCGATCAGGCAGTCAAAGTTGACGTTCATCTCTGCGGCTAATACTTCCATTGTTTCTTTGTTGTAATTGATCCATAGATATCCTGGAGGACGCTTTCCGTCAGGAATTTGGTAATAATTTGTGATGGTATCATTGGGAAGCATCTCTCTCTTTTGCAAAATGACCAGCTGCTCTAAGAGCGGCGGCAGGGCATCTTCAATCTGGCGCATTTTGGCAATCATTTGCTCATTCCCCATTGGAAACAGCTCCTTTCTGTCTATAGTTTCTATTATACAACGATACAGCGAAAATGGCGAGAAAAGAGAATCAAAATTAAAAATAGAAAAAATGTTCGATTTCTATATTGACGAACAAAAGTTTGTATTGTATAGTATAAATAGAACATAAATTCGAAAAGGAGCTGTGAATGTGATGAAAAAGGAAATCAAGAAATATGGTGTTTTGGCGTTTGTGATGGTGCTTTTGCTAGGTGTTGGCTTTTCGTTGGTAGAGGGAAATGGTACGGTGAATTTGCTGGGTATGGCGTTTTTTTGTTTACTGTGCAGTGGTGTGCTACTGTATGCGCTGATGAAGCTGAATGTCATGGAATTTCAGGCAGGCTCTTATTGGGAACGGTTAAATCGAAAAATTCAAGGGGAAACGCAAAGCACGGTGGTCTATATGTTGCATGTCACTGGTAGTGCCAAGGGACAAAGAAATTTTTCCAGTCGAAGCGACTATTATAAGAAAACTGCCTGAGGAAATTTTTTCTCATCTGCCTTGCACAGAAGACTATGAATTGTTGCAGAAAATGGATTTTTTAGTTGACATTTTCATCAAGGAAAAGCATACTAAAAGGGAAAGAGTTTCATGGTGTTTAGGAGGCGGAACAATGAGAAAGCAACATGGCATATATGTGCTTCTGGTAGTTGGTATCTTCGTTTTGCTGCTTGTCGGCTGTGGGACAACCCCACAGGCATCGGGCAAACAGAATGAACCAGGTCAGCAGGCAGTACAGGAACAAACAGAAGATACAATGTATATTACATTATATTTGTCCAATGAGTTGGATACCCTGACGCAGAGTGAGGGGCAGGAGCAGCGGAATGATGAAGAAAATTTGAATGCTGTCATGGTGGCGGAAATTCCCAAAGATGAATTATCTGCCAAACGGGTAGTGGAGGCTTATAACCAGCTGGTGATTGGCGGTGCATATCCCAGCATGTTGGAGATCAATGATGTGACAGAAAAGGACCAGGCTGTGTGGGTTGATTTCGATTCGGAAAGTATTGGGGCGTTGCAACTGGAAGAAGGCACAGAGGGATTGCTCTTTTATAATCTGGCCCGCAGTATTTATGAAAGTATAGCCGACCTGGAGGGCATTTATTTTACCATGGATGGCGGCAAGGATTTTAAAGTAGGACATTTGTGGTTTGTTGCGGACAGGCCTTTTTATTCAGGCGTGGTGCCGACAGAGGGCGGAGAGGTATCGGCTACTCCACCAGCAGAGTAGCGCGCAGTATAAACGAATAGAAATTTTGCTCGATTTGGCGTGTGCGCAAGAGCGATGATGAAATGTGCCGGATTTATGGCATGACGTTTTAATGGATTTTTCAGGCAGAGTTTTTAATGGATATCGTACTTTTACTATGGAATAGATTATTTATAGAAAATTGCTGCGAAATGCAGACGTGCTCATGGTGACGCAGGCTGTTCTTGGAGAGGAAAATGGAGACAGTTCTCAGATGAAAAATAAAATAGAGAGATAGAAATAGGGATATAAAAAATAAAGCATTAAAGAAAAAACTGTTACAGGTAATAAATTTATCTGTAACAGTTTTTGTTTGGGAAGATAAAACTTTTGGAGGCATTTGGCAAAAATAAAATACCAGGAAGCGCAATTTAGATGATGAGTTTGCTTTCTTGAATAAACTGCGTACACAGTTTGAGAATGTTGAGCAGTTCTTCCACAGATTCCTGTTTGCCGTTTTTCAGCCATGTTGTGAGAACGCCCAACAGGATACCGGTGCGTAGCGCCATAAGATAGTCCTGGTATTGTGCGGGAAGTATGTTGGGTGCAGCTGCCTGTTGAAAGAGCGGCAGGTTGTCCATGTGACAACGATAAAACAGGTCGGTGCGTTGGATTTGTAAGAGCTGCTCCAGGATTTGTGTATGGGTTGTCCAATACTGTAGAAGATGATGGGTAAAAAGGTATGGGTCATCCGCTGTCGAAAGTTGAAAATCAGAGAACATTTGCTGGAACAGTTGATTGCAGCGCCAGTATAATACGTCCGTCAGGGAATCAAAATGACGGTAAAATGTGGAGCGACTGACAGTGGAAGCAATTTGGATATCCTGGATGGTGATTTGCGCAAATTCTTTTTGCGTCATGCATTGGCATAGACCTTCGTAGATGAGGTTGGCCGAAGCGAGAGTGCGTTTTTCCTGTTTTACATGAAACATTTCTTCACCTTCTGTACTATAAGTTATGAAACTATTGTATCACAAGTGTATTTGCTTTACAATAAAGGAAAGGCAGAGACAAAGAGACAAAAGGAAGGATGCAGGAAAGGACGTGTAACAATGATTGTACATTGGTTGGGGTGGATTAGTGTCATATTGATGGTACTTTCTTTTGGCGCATGGCTTTTGCGCAAGACGGGGTGCAGAGAGAAAAAGTTATTGCAGCAGTTTCGGGGAAAACGGCATCATCAATGGGGGGAAGGGATGCTCCTTGTGGCGCTGATACATGGCGTGCTATCCATTTTGTTTTTTCACCATTTATGCAAAAAGAAGGTACTTACAGGGATATTGGTATTTTTAGCGGCATTCTGTCTGAAAATGACTGCGAAAAAGCGCAAACAGCTAGGCGGAAAATGGCTGCGGTATCATCGCATTGCTGCGGTGGCGTTGCTTCCGCTGCTGGCGCTCCATGTGCTGTTTAGTCTTTTTGGCGGCAGATAAAAGTAAGAAGATGAGAAAGTCGATGATTGAAAAAATAGGTGCAGAAATCAGGATGTGGTTGTGCTGTGAGGTGTGTCTGCAGGAAGCAGAGTTGTCGGGCGTGATCCCGGTAATTCTGCTTTTTTCTTTGGGCATTGGTTCTTGTATGAAAAGTGTATTTAAAATATTAAATACAAAAAAATGCTTTGCTTTCAGGTATTTTGCATACATGCGCAAATAGTGTTGACCTTTGCGCTGGTGATTCTATATAATAGAGCAACAATGCATGTGTTGTGGCATAAATATATTTGTGCACAATTATAAACACAACCAGCATCGGAAGGAGGAAACTAATGGAACGGAACGGGACGACACAGCCTCAGGCGGATTTATATTGTCCGACTTTGGAGCATGACAACTGCGGTATTGGCGCCGTAGTAAATTTGAAGGGAGAGCGCTCCCACAAAACGGTGGACGATGCGCTGACTATTGTAGAACGTTTGGAGCACAGAGCGGGGAAGGATGCGCTGGGAAAAACCGGTGATGGCGTAGGGATTTTGCTGCAATTGCCCCATGATTATTTTGTACAGAAGGTCACAGAGCTTAAGCTGCCGGAGGACGGCGGTTTTGCAGTGGGAATGTTTTTCTTTTCACAGGATGAGCTGAAGCGCAATCAGGCGAAAAAAATCTTTGAGATGGTAGTGAAAAAAGAAGGACTGCATTTTCTGGGCTGGCGGGAAGTGCCAACCTATGATGATGTACTCAGTCAGCAGGCGCTGGATTGCCGTCCGGCGATTTATCAGGCATTTATCGAGAAGCCGCGGCGAATCGAGATGGGATTGCCTTTTGACAGGAAACTATATGTTGTGCGGCGCATTTTCGAGAAAGCCAACAGCGAGACTTATGTGTGCTCGCTGTCCAGCCGCACCATTGTTTACAAAGGGATGTTTCTGGTAGGCCAGCTGCGCACTTTTTACGCGGATTTGCAAAATCCCATGTTTAAATCAGCTATTGCACTGGTGCATTCCCGCTTTTCGACCAATACCTTTCCTTCCTGGGAGAGGGCACATCCCAATCGTTTTATGGTGCACAATGGTGAAATCAATACCATTCGCGGCAATGTAAACAAGATGATTTCGCGGGAAGAAACCATGCATGGTACGGTATTGGGCGATGATGTTTATAAAGTATTGCCCGTGGTGGATCATTGGACCAGCGACTCGGCGATGTTGGATAATACATTGGAATTTCTTTTGATGTCGGGTATGGACTTGCCTAAGGCAGTGATGGTGTGCATTCCAGAGCCATGGAATAATGACCGGAATATGGCGCAGAACCGCAAGGATTTTTACCGGTATTATGCCACCATGATGGAACCTTGGGATGGACCGGCCTCTATCCTCTTCAGCGACGGCGAAGTGATGGGCGCGGTGCTGGACCGCAATGGACTACGTCCTTCCCGCTATTATGTGACGACGGACGGATATCTGGTGTTATCTTCGGAAGTGGGTGTGTTGGATATTCCGCCGGAAAAGATTTTGCGCAAGGAACGGCTGTATCCAGGAAAAATGCTGCTGGTGGATACTGTGCAGGGGCGAATCATCTCCGACGAAGAAGTGAAGAATTATTATGCTGCACAGGCGCCTTACGGGGAATGGCTGGAGGACCAGTTGCTGGAGCTGTCGGCACTGCCAATTCCCAATAAAAAGACAATTACTTATGGAAAGGCAGAGCTGCAGCAGTTGCAGCAGGTCTACGGCTATAGTTATGAGGATATCAACGATTACCTGCGGCCCATGGCGCTGGAGGGGAACGAGCCGGTAAATGCAATGGGTGCTGACACGCCGTTGGCGTTGTTGTCACAGCAGCCCCAGCCGCTTTTTAATTATTTTAAACAACTTTTTGCCCAGGTAACCAATCCGCCTATTGACGCTATCCGTGAAGAGATTATCACTTCAACCTATGTGTATTTGGGTGCGGACGGCAATCTTCTGGAGGATGATGCGGAAAATTGCAAATCTTTAGCGGTACGCAATCCAATCCTGACCAATACTGATTTACTGAAAATTAAATATATGGACGTAGAAGGGTTTCAGGTAGCGGTGATTCCCATTATTTATTATCGTAATATGTCGTTAGAAGAGGCTATTGATGAATTGTTCCTGAAAGCGGACAGAGCGGTGCGGGACGGTGCGAATATTTTGATTCTCTCCGACAGGGAGCTGGACGAATTCCACAAGCCTATTCCGTCCCTTTTGGCGGTGTCTGCATTGCAGCAGCATCTAGTGCGCACCAAAAAGCGGATGTCGCTGTCTGTGATTTTGGAGAGCGCGGAGCCGAGAGAGGTGCACCACTGCGCTACACTGCTGGGCTATGGAGCCAGCGCGGTAAATCCTTATCTAGCGCTGGATTCCATTCGTCAGCTCATTGAGGATGATTTACTGGACAAGGATTATTATGCGGCGGCCAATGATTACACCAACGGATTGCTCCATGGAATTGTCAAAATCGCTTCCAAAATGGGTATCTCCACCATTCAGTCCTATATGGGTTCACAGATTTTTGAAGCGGTAGGCATCGGACAAAACGTGGTGCAGAAATATTTCACCAATACTATCAGCCGCATTGGCGGACTGGAGCTGGAAGATATTGAGCAGGATGTAGCGTACCGTTTCCGTCGGGCCTTTGACCCGCTGGGGCTTCCGGTATCTCCGGTACTGGACAGTGCAGGTCAGCATAAAGCGCGCAGTGGAAAAGAGGAACATCTGTACAATCCCCAGACGATACACATGCTGCAGAGTGCGGTGCGCACCAATGATTACGGAAAATTCAAGGCGTACTCCCGCATGATCACCGAGGAGTTGGGGCCCAGCCACATCCGCAGTCTGTTGGAATTCAGCGACAAAGTGACGGCTATCCCGTTAGAAGAGGTGGAGCCGGTAGCGTCTATCGTAAAACGCTTCAAGGTGGGCGCCATGTCCTTTGGATCTCTGTCCAAAGAAGCCCATGAAACACTGGCCATTGCCATGAACCGGTTAGGTGGCAAATCCAATACCGGGGAAGGCGGCGAGGACCCTTCCCGGTTTCACAAGGACACCAACAGTGCCATCAAGCAGGTGGCTTCGGGAAGATTCGGTGTGACCTCGGAGTATTTGGTCAGCGCCAAGGAGATTCAGATTAAGATGGCCCAGGGAGCCAAGCCGGGAGAGGGCGGACAGCTGCCCGGCAACAAGGTGTATCCGGAGGTTGCCCATACGCGGCATTCCACGCCAGGTGTGGGTCTGATTTCGCCGCCGCCTCATCACGATATCTATTCCATCGAAGACTTGGCCCAGTTAATTTATGATTTGAAATGTGCCAACAACCAGGCGGATATCAATGTGAAGCTAGTTTCGGAAGCCGGCGTGGGTACCATTGCCTCTGGCGTGGCTAAGGCCGGCGCACAGGTCATTCTGGTATCAGGTTATGACGGGGGAACAGGTGCTGCGCCGCGCAATTCCATTCATCATGCGGGTCTGCCATGGGAACTGGGTATCGCCGAAACGCATAAAACGCTGCTGAAAAGCGGCCTGCGTCGTAGGGTTCGTTTGGAAGCAGACAGCAAATTGATGTGTGGCCGTGATGTGGTGATTGCAGCGCTTTTGGGCGCGGAGGAGTTTGGCTTTGCTACCGGGCCTTTGGTTTCCATGGGCTGTGTGATGATGCGGGTGTGCAACCAGGACGTGTGCCCTGTGGGGATTGCCACACAAAATCCTGAGCTGCGCAAGCGCTTTGCCGGCAAACCGGAGCATGTGATGCATTATATGCAGTTTATGGCGCAGGAAATGCGGGAATATATGGCGCAATTGGGCATTCGCACAGTAGACGAACTGGTAGGACGCACAGACCTTTTGCGGGTGCGTGAGGATACCTTGCTTTCCCGTCAGGGAAAGGTGCAGCTGGAGGGATTGCTGGCTTCCGGCGGCAATGTGCATTTTGAGCCCAGGGAAGTGTATGATTTTCAATTGGATTCTGCCAAGGATGAAAGGATTTTGTATCAGAAGCTGCAAGGCTATCTGGAGAAAAGGAAACCAGCGTCTTTAAATGTGGAAGTGAGCAATACAGACCGCGCCTTCGGCACCATGTTTGGCTCCCACATCACCCGTTTATATGGGGAACATGGCTTGAAGGAAGGACTGTATCATATTCGTTGCAGTGGTTCCGGCGGACAGAGTTTCGGGGCCTTTATTCCCCAGGGTTTAACGTTGGAATTGGAAGGCGACTGTAATGACTATATGGGCAAGGGTTTATCTGGCGGTACCATCATGGTTTATCCGCCCAAAGAAGCAACCTTTGCCGCCGATGAAAACATCATTATCGGCAATGTGGCTTTGTACGGCGCGACTTCAGGGAAAGCCTTTATCAGCGGCGTAGCGGGAGAAAGATTTTGCGTGCGCAATTCCGGTGCCATTGCGGTGGTGGAAGGCGTAGGCGATCATGGTCTGGAATATATGACTGGTGGTTGTGTTGTGATTCTGGGCGCAACGGGAAACAATTTGGCTGCCGGAATGTCTGGAGGTACCGCTTTTGTGCTGGATGAAAAGAATGATTTGTATGCCCGGCTCAACCGGGAACTGGTATCGTTGGAACTGGTGAAGCGCAGCGACGATGTGCATCAGCTGCAGGATTTGCTCACACAGCATGTAGCGGCCACGGGCTCAGCCAAGGGCAAGAAGATTCTGGCGCAGTTTGAGGTCTATCTGCCCAAATTTAAAAAGATTATTCCCCATGATTATAAACGGGTACAGGATCTAATTAACGAGTATAAGAGCAAAGGGCTTAGCCATGAACAGGCGGAAGTTGTGGCATTTAATCAAATGAGAGGAGAGGGAAGCCATGGGAAAGAGCACCGGTTTCTTAGAATTTGAGCGCAGAGTTAGCCAGGCGGAGGAGCCGCTACAGCGTATCCGACATTTCAATGAATTTCATACGCCCTTGACTGAGGAAGAACAACGGGAGCAAGGTGCGCGCTGTATGGACTGCGGTGTACCATTTTGTCAGGCAGGGGTGCCCATTGGCGGAATGGTAGTGGGCTGTCCCCTGCACAATCTAGTGCCTGAATGGAATGATCTGGTCTATCGTGGCAATTATAAAGAGGCACTGGTGCGTCTGCTGAAAACCAACCCTTTGCCCGAATTTACCAGTAGAGTGTGTCCAGCGTTATGTGAAAAGGCATGTACCTGTTCTTTGCACGGGGCAAGTGTGACGGTACAGGAAAATGAGCGGGCGATTGTTGAATATGGTTATGAGGAAGGCTTGATGCATCCCCAGCAGAATATTCCCCGCACGGGAAAATGTATTGCTGTGATCGGTAGCGGTCCTGCGGGGCTGGCTGCTGCTCAGCGGCTGAATCAAAGGGGACATCTGGTGACTGTTCTAGAGCGGGAGGACAAAGCGGGCGGTCTGTTGCGCTATGGGATCCCCAATATGAAGCTGGAAAAGCAATATATTGACCGCAGAGTGGCAAAGATGGAGCAGGAAGGTATTCGCTTTCAGTATAATCACAGTGTGCACACAGCGAAACAGGCGGCATCGGTGTGTCGGGAATATGATGCAGTGCTATTAGCTTGCGGCTCTACGCAGCCTAGAGATTTGCAGGTTACTGGCCGTGATGCGGCGGGCGTGTATTTCGCAGTAGAGTTTTTAAAGGCGACCACGAAGGCGTTGTGGAACAACACATTGCAGGATGAAAACACCTATATATCAGCAAAGGGCAAGGATGTGCTGATCATTGGCGGGGGCGATACTGGAAACGATTGCGTCGGGACCAGTATCCGTCATGGTGCGCGCAGCGTGCTGCAGTTGGAGATGATGCCGCCTTTACCGGAGTGTCGACAGGAGGATAATCCCTGGCCGGAATGGCCCCGCGTCCAGAAGACAGATTACGGTCAACAGGAGAGTATTGCTGTATTTGGCAGGGACCCGCGATTATATGAGACTACTGTGAAAGAGTTCAAGAAAGATGAAGCGGGGCAGCTTTACGGAGCTGTGTTGCAAAAGCTGCGCCCAGTCCAGGATGTCCAGACAGGAAGGACGATCATGGAGCCCATAGAAGGCAGCGAGTGGCAGGTGGATTGTCAGCTTGCTATCATTGCCACAGGATTTGTGGGCTGTGAATTGGCAGTGACCAAAGCATTTAATGTTGTTGTGAATGAACGGGGACGGGTGAAAACGACAGATGCCCATTATGTCACCGATCAGCAAAAGGTGTTTACTGCTGGCGATATGCATCGTGGCCAATCTTTGGTGGTGTGGGCTATCAAAGAAGGCTGTGATGCGGCCAGAGAAATTGACGAGTATCTCATGGGCTATAGCAATTTGTAAGGCGTAATAAAAATTGAGCCATCAAAGTGAATCGGAAATCAAAGCAAAAACCGGCGGAAAAAATTCTGCCGGTTTTTGCTTTGCAGAGAGACAAAATTGCAAACGTTTCACGTGAAATAATTTGCAAAAGGAAAGGTGATATTTGAATTGTATTTTGATCTGACGCGACAACAGGAAAAAATTGTAAATTTTTTATAAGGAAAGCTATGTTTCCTGTTGTATGATTTTGATTAGCTGGGTTAGATTTTCAATATGATAATCAGGCTGACATTGCCGCAGTAGAACAGGGTCAAGCAGAGAATAGTCGACTGCTGCAGTCAAGCAGCCTGCTTCTTTGCCGCATTGCAGATCGTGATTGCTGTCGCCGACAAATATGGTCTGTCCAGGCAATAGCTTTAGTTCCAGAGCAGCCTTCTGTGCAGGCTCAGGATGGGGCTTGTGGTGTATTGTACTTTCCGGTGTGATAAATGTGTTAAAATATGGTGTCAATTGAAATAGCTCTAAGTCGTGAAGCGCACTTTGGCGAAGCCGTGATGTGACCAGTGCCATGCGGATATGCAATGCCTGCAGTTGTACCAGCGCTTCCGCCGCACCGGGACAAAGAGAGATAAGTTCTTCGTGGCTGTGAGCATAGTCTAAAAAAGCTTGACGCAATTCTTGCCATTGGGGACCGCCCAACTCCTGCATAATGCTCTGTAAAGGTTTGCCAAAAGTTTGCGTGAGTATATCACGGGAAACAGTGGTATGCAATACGGCATCTAATGCATATTCAAAACTTTGAAAATTTAATTCATTGGTGTTAAGCAGCGTGCCATCCAAATCAAAGAGGATGCCTTGTATTTTCATGGAGAACTCCTTTCTTACAATTGGAGATATTGAATCATACCAGGGCCCAAATCTTCAGTGGGACGGGCGATGAAGCCGTGTTTCTGATAAAAACTTTCCCGACCCTTGGCGCACATCAAATCAAGCATCATTGTCGTATCAGGGATTCCCAGAGAAGTGGCATAAGCGATTAACCGTTCAATAAGCATGGAGCCGATGCCATGAGCTTGAATATTGGGCACGACGATGAGATCCTGAATATAGCAAATCACAGCGCCGTCGCCTACCAGACGGCCCATACCTACCAGCTCTCCATCGTGATAAGCTGCTAGCACATAGAGACTGTGGTCCAAGGCTTTTTGTGCTTGCGGCAGGGTGAGAGGCTTCCAGCGCACTTGTTGGCGCAGATGGAGATATTGTTCTACTGTGAGATTGTTTTCATCAAAGACCATCATTTGTACATCACTCCGAGAAAGGATTTGTTGAGTTGTGTAGCTTGTTATAAAAAAGAAAATTCATAAAGAACAAAATATTTTCAAGAAAAACTATGTTACTACTGATTCCCTTTTGCGTTCACCGAAGGGGATTTTGCGTATAGTTTGGTAGAGAACTATCATAAAGATAAAGCTTCACAGGATAAATGTCAATGCGTTTGTTTTGGTATTATTGTTTTTGATGAATATCTGGGGAAACTAGGCATCCTTTCATCATTCTGCGGGATTGCAAATTTTAGCGCGCTGCAAGTACACTAAATTACAATATACAGAGGCTTAAGAAATATTTTTATTTGACCGATTTCTGATTTTAAGGTATAGTATAAAAGAAGTTAGAAAGGTTTTTACAGAAGTAAGATTGAAACAGGGAAGGAACGAATACAGTATGACGGATACAAGATATGAAGAGGAGAATATGAGCCGAAGGGATAAGAACAAGAAAAAGAAATCTTCTTTGAGGGAAATGGTAGAAGTGATAGTCACTGCGTTGGTATTGGCCTTTTTGATAAAAACGTTTGTAGTGGGAAATTTTTGGATCCCTTCAGAATCTATGGTGCCAACAATTGAAGTAAATGACAAAGTGATTGTGACCAATTTCAGCTATTGGTTTGAGGGACCGGAGCGGGGCGATGTGATTGTGTTTAGATATCCGCTGGATACAAAAAAGGATTACATTAAGCGTTGCATTGGCTTGCCGGGAGAAACGATAGAATTTCGGGACAGTAAATTGTATGTGAATGGACAGATGGTGGAGGAAACCTATTTGCCAGAAGGGTTGGTTTTTGAAGACTATGGCCCCATAGAGGTACCAGAGGGGCAATATTTTATGTGCGGTGACAACAGAAACCACAGCTCCGACAGTCGGGTCTGGGGATTTGTAGAAAAACGGCTCATCATCGGTAAAGCACAGGTGATTTATTGGCCATTTGATCGTTGGAGTACTTTGTAAAAATCGTTGTGGAAGCATCAGAGAAGAAAGAGGGACTACAGAGATGACAAAATTGGAAGAACAGATTGCAGCTTTATCAGATTCAGAGTTGGAAAGGTTGTATGAGATTTTGGATTCTATTGCACAGAAACTTAAAGGAGGCTTTTCTTATTCCAGTGAAATTCAAGCGCTGGGCTATGAATTTTCTTTTTCTGACGCCGATGCGTTGGATACAGACAGTATAGCGTTGTTGGCGGATAGGGAAGGACGTAAGCGCTGGCAGCAGCAGAGAAAAGCAAGTCGTTGAGGACGGTAGAGGGCTGCTCAGGAATTTCCTGCAGCAGCCCCTTTTGTAGATAAAAGAATGACAGAGGATGCTGCAGGAAATTGGCAGGCATGTCTTCTCAAAAAGGGGACAGGCCTAGGAGGATAACAGGAGGAATTTATGTCAAGGACAGAGAAACACACACGAAAAAAGATGAAGCCAGGTCCGCGCACCTATCTGATTGGGTTCGGACTGATCGTTGTGATTGCAGCGGCAATCTTTACAGGTGTCTTGCATGATACGGCGCCAGTAGATGCCACCAATGAGGACACAATTCTATTTCAGGTGTCCCAGGGAGAGAATGCCAATCAGATTACGGCAAAGCTGAAGGAGCAGGGACTTATAAAAAATGAGCTGGCTTTCAAATATTATTTGAAAGCCCATCATGTCAGTGGCAAACTTCGGGCGGGCAGCTATCAGCTGAGCCCGGCGATGGATACAGAAACCATTGTCAATGAATTATTGAATGGTGTGGGCGATTTGGTGCGCTTTACCATTCCCGAAGGCTATACCTTGCGGGATATTGCCGATGCACTGGCTGGAGCAGAGCTTATGGAAACAGATGTGTTTTGGAATTTGGTGCGCACCTATGATGTGAGCGGTTATGAATTCATGCAGGGTTGCCCTGACGGGGAGCATCGTCTGGAGGGATTTTTGTTCCCTGATACTTATTTTGTAGCGAAGCATACTGCGCCGGAAGCAATTTTTAAGATGATGCTGGACCGCTTTGCGCAGGTGTGGGAAGCGCTGCCGGTCAATGAGAGCGGTTTGTCTGCGTATGACACGGTTATTTTGGCTTCTATGGTGGAATCGGAGGCAAAATTTGATGAAGAGCGTTCCACCATTGCTTCGGTGTATTTGAATCGCATGAAAAAGAATATGCTGATGCAATGTGACGCCACAATTCTGTACGCCATGCCTGAACGGAAGACCCAGCTGCGTTTTTCCGATTATAAATATGAGTCGGAATACAATACCTATTTGCATCAGGGATTGCCGCCTACGCCCATTTCCAATCCGGGGCAGAAATCTTTGGAGGCAGCCTGTCAGCCTGACCAGACAGACTATTTATATTATCTTTGGAATAAGACAGAGAATAATGGTCATGTATTTGCGAAAAACTATGAAGAACATTTGCAGAATCGCGATAAGTATGGATATTAAGACGGGAGTCGGACAAGTATGAAAGATGTGTTAGACTTGGATTTGCAATTGTATCTGCGCAATTTGTTGCCCCAGGAGGATGCACTTTTGCAGGAAATGCGCAGTTTTGCGGAGGAACATTACATTTCCATTGTGGACCCTGAGGTGGGCTATCTGTTGCATTTGCTTACCGGACTGGTGCAGCCACAAACAATATTGGAAATCGGGACGGCCATTGGCTGTTCTGCGATATATATGGCCCGCGCTATGGAAAAAGGTACGATTACAACCATTGAGCTGCAGGAACAGCGGCATCGCATGGCGCTGGAATATTTTCAGAGAGCCGGTGTGGCGGAAAAGATTGATGCGCGCTTGGGCGATGCGCGGAAGTTGGTCCCTGAGATGGAAGCGCAGTACGATATGATTTTTATGGACGCGGCCAAGGGACAGTATCCCGAATTTTTGGTTGCAGCGGACGATATCCTGAAACCGGGCGGCCTGCTGGTGGCGGACAATGTGCTGTTGAACGGCTGGGTGGTGGATTTGCAATATCCGCGACATCGGCAGAAAACGATGGTGTACCGCATGAAGGCATTTTTGGAACATTTTAAAGAGGATGGGAGATATCAGTGCAGCGTGGTGCCGCTGGGTGACGGCGTGGCAATCATTCGAAAGGTAAAGTAAAAAGTGAGGCGTGTATTCATGAAAAAACCTGAACTGCTGGCGCCTGCCGGCACACTGGAAAAGTTAAAATTTGCGGTGCAGTATGGTGCCGATGCGGTATATATAGCCGGAAAACAGTATGGACTGCGGGCTTTTGCTGGCAATTTCAGCAAGGAAGAGATGGCGGAGGGCGTTGCGTTTGCCCACAGCCGCGGTGTGAAGGTCTATGTAACGGTCAATATCTTCGCACACAATGAGGATTTTGTAGAAATGGAAGCCTATTTGCAGGAACTGCTGCAGTTGCAGGTAGATGCTATTCTTGTTTCTGACCCGGGTATTTTGCGGCTGGCACGGGAAAAAGTACCAGAATTGCCCATTCATATTAGCACCCAGGCCAACACAACAAATTGGTCTGCCGTACAGTTCTGGAAAGAGCTGGGCGCTGAACGGGTTGTGCTGGCGCGGGAATTGAGCTTACTGGAAATAAAAGAAATCAAAGAAAAAGTAGATGTAGAATTGGAAACCTTTGTACATGGTGCAATGTGTATCTCTTATTCAGGGCGGTGTCTTTTGAGCAGCTATATGGCTGACCGCAATTCCAACAAAGGCGAGTGTGCGCAGGCCTGCCGTTGGAATTACAATCTGGTGGAGGAAAAACGGCCCAACGAGTTTTATCCCATTCAGGAGGATGAACGGGGAAGCTATGTGTTTAACTCGCAGGACTTGTGCTTACTGCCCCATTTGCCTGAATTGATTGAAGCGGGAATTTGCAGCTTGAAAATAGAAGGCAGAATGAAGAGCGCATATTATGTGGCTACGATTACCCGCGCTTATCGCAACATGATTGATGCCTGCTTTGAAGGCGCGGCAGTCAGCGGAGAACTGCAATTTTGGCTGGATGAGCTGCAAAAAGTCAGCCACCGTCCCTACACAACGGGCTTTTATTTCGGAAAACCGGAAAACGGCGCGCTGACGTTGGAAAGCTCTCAATATATTAAGCCTTATGATTTCATCGGTGTAGTGCAAAGCTATGATGCCCAGACAGGAATGGCTGTCATTGAGCAGCGCAATCATTTTGCAGTAGGAGACAAGATTGAATTTTTCAGTCCAAAGTATGGCTGGTTTCAACAGGTGATCACAGAAATGTATGACCAAAATGGAGAGGCTATTACGGTAGCTCCACACGCACAGCAGCTGGTTCAGATGTCGGTGCAGCAGGAGGTTTATGCGATGGATTTGCTGCGGAAGCCTTTAGGAATGAATGATTAAGAAATAGACATAAAAGGGCGGTATGGTTCAAATTTGCGAGCCATATCGCCTTTTCAGTGCTTCAATTTAGAAGATAGATGGCAAAGTTCAAGTAGCCGGCAAAAGCAACCCATAATAGATAGGGAAGCAGGAAATACCAGGTTGGTTTTGCTATCCGGTGGAATAGGAACGCTGTTGCAGCAATTAAAAGCCATAACATAATAAGCCATAAAAATGAAAGCAGATATAATTTTAGGTTGAAAAACAGAATTGACCAGAAAAGATTAAAAGCGAGCTGAATCGCATATACAGTCAGCGCGCTGCGATTTGGCTTTTCTGATATGACTACCAAATAGGATGCAAATCCCATGAAGATATATAGTATAGTCCAAGCTACAGGAAACAGCCAGTCAGGTGGAGTCAGACTGGGTTTGTTGATTAGGGCAAAGGATTCCATGCCAGTTCTGGTTAGAAGTGCAGATAACCTTCCTACGGCAAGTGGAATGGTAAGGCAAAGCATCAGTTTTTTCCATTGTATTTTCAAAAAATCACTCCATCAATAAAATATGTGTTATTCTATAGGACCACTCTGGTTCATGCTAGGATTCATTAATTTATTATAGTTTTTGAGGTGTTTTCTATGCTGACAAAATTTAGTATAAGTTGAAACGAGAAAATTATATAGTTTGGGGATTTTTCGTTTTGGCTTGCGCAATTTATATTCTAATGGCATTGGTCAGGTAGCTGATTGAGAAAATTCAGATTTATGAAAACCGGTTCATAGTGAAAAGTAAGTCACAGATGATGGTAAAGATAAAAAGAACATTTTGATAAATATCTTATGGCAGATTGCTGTAGCGTACCCTTATGAAGGAAAACGAAGTGTTAATATAATTGAGCAAGCACTTGAAAAATAGCGGGTGAAAGAGTTATAATATTGTTGGATTTATTAGAATAATTATTATGTGGGATGGCAGATGAGTAAATAAGAATAAGTATACAGAAACTCTGGGATTTGATAAGAAACTACATAGAAAAGGTTCTGAGTTTTATTGCTAAAATTCGGAACCTTTTTGTTTTGTCGGATGTTTTTATTGGTTAGAAAAAAATAGCTAAATGTCGTTAATAGATATTAAATCGAGCGGAGATTATTATTTTCAATGTACGTCTTGACTTTTTTCTTTCCCCAAGAACGCTCATTATCTAAGACTTTCTTCATGTTCATTGAGCCATTGTATGTAAGTTCCGATTCAGAATAACGATTTTTGAACATGGAGAGTAGTTCTGGACAATCGTATTCAATTGAGAATGATTCAAGAATGTAATTGAAAATAGTTCTGTTACTCTTTCCGTTGTGGAGCATTTTGAGAATGTCATTTGAAGAAATAGATGAATACATAGCCATAAATCCTAACATCTGTCTTGGAACTTCGCTTAATTGGCTAATCAAGTCTGCAATAAAGTCAGAGCTTTCTATTTTATTTTCTATACCAATTCGTGATGATGAAAGAAATTCGATAAGTGTTACTTCATCTTCGACTCCATTAGATGATTTATTTTGATTGGAAAAAAGAGAATGTGAAGAATGGGTTCCTCTTAATCCTTTTCCTTGTTTTTTAATCCTATTGCCTTTGGCATCAAGGTCAGTGTATTCGACATCCTCGGAAATTTTTCTCCACTCATCGCTAAGCATGCTAGGGATAGTAGTGCTGATGATGCGGTTAAATTCAGAAACTTTTTCTTCTGGCGTACTTATACTAGAAGAATTGATTTCGTTAAATTTAGAAACAAAGTAGCTGTATCTTGTCACAAATTTAAGAATAGCATCCTGGATTAAATCATCGTTTGTGGTTGCATCATATCCCATTCCTGCATTCAACATAGTAGTTTTTCCTGTTGCAAGCATTGGCTTTAATGTTTTTTCTGCATACTGTTTTGCTGCAAGCCAATACGAAGGGCTTGGAGAAATCGAAGAAGAGATTTCAAGGTATGTGTTGCCGAACTCATCCTGTTTTGTTGATGCGATTGCTTCTAATGCCGAGTAAATTGTTGTGTTTTTCATAGTTCTACCTCCTGTATATTACCGTTCGTTTAGCTTTCCTTTCACAAGGAACGTTGTTCTTCTTGTTAAGTAAATTAAACGTGGGGAAATTCAGGGATGTAAATATTGAAAAACGGGCATTGTCAGGGGAAAAGGGAAAAACTTAGGGAATCATGTTGTATAAGAGGGAAACCTAGGGAACATTGGGGAATCGTGAAAAAGAATTGTATGTAAAATACTTGAATAAAAAAAGACAACGACAGAAA
>OFGB01000124.1_pt1 | contig 58102 bp, 45 predicted proteins | sample 1521491 | NCBI WGS metagenome assembly OFGB01 (sample SAMEA3504095, study PRJEB24116) | mouse gut metagenome | biome: mouse gut; feature: mouse-associated habitat; material: faeces | place: Denmark | collected 2011
AAATGTTTTTGCAGATAATTTTGATGCCTTTTCCAAATATGATATGTAGTGTAACTTTTCATCAGGTTTACAATTTTACTGACAGACACTGTTGGTTCTGTTTCTATCATGTAATGGATATGGTCTTTGTCCGTTTCCATATATCTGATAATTACATGATGTTTCTGACATATCTCATACGAAAACTGTTTTATATCATCCGCTATCTGTTTTGATACTAGCAGTTTCTTTCTATATTTGCATACAAAAATCATATGGTACTGTAATAAATACTTATGTCTGTTTTTAGATTTCCATGTTCCCATAACGCAAGTATAACAGATACCGCCACTTTTGGCTACCTTAACCCATCGTCTAAAGCCAGTGGGATTGCGGTAGCCTTATTTCAAAATATACTTTATGCCAAAATAATCAGTTTTTTTAGTTTACTATTTATTATATTATATCAAATCTCCCACTTTCTTAATGATACGTTACACTTGAGCGACAAATTCTCCTATTTATAAAACCGTATCTGAAACTGTCCTCCGCCATTCTTTGCGTTCTTTGCCGTAATCACTGCATTTTCCCTGGTAAGGATCATCCTGGAAAGCGAAAGCCCGATACCGAAACTATTTTCTCCGGAATTTTTTCCACGATAAAACCTTTCAAACAAATGCGGCAAATCACTTTCCTCTATTCCTTTGCCGGAATCTATCAATGTTATTTCTGTATAAAGCGGATTTTTTGTACAAGAAATAAAGATTTTACCACCATCCGGCGTATGCTCTATACCGTTTTTGATTACATTTTGCACAGCCTCTAAAGTCCATGCATAATCTGCATAAAATGAAATATCGCTGTCGCAATGTATTTCATACTCCTTTCCATGCACTTCCAATGGAATCTCAAACGGCTTCATTGCTTCTTTTAAAAATTCTTCCAGCTGAATCTGTTCACACTGCAGTTCAATTGCGCCTGCATCCAACTTAGACATCTTAAGCAAAGTTGTTACCAGCCATTCTATCTTATCCAGCATCTGTTCCGCTTCTCTTATCATAATCCGGCGTTTGCTCTGTTCTAAATCTGCACTTTTTAAGCGTACCATTAATATATGAAGCGCGGTAAGCGGTGTACGAATCTGATGCGAAATGTCTGCAAGTGAGTCTGCGAGCATATGTTTTTCCTTTCTTAACAGGTTTGTCTGTTCCTTTAAACGCACAAGTATTTTTGCGATCTCATCTCTTAAGATTTCCAGATCTCCCTCCCGAAAATGCTCAAGATTCATCGCTTCTTCCCCATGAAGTATCAAATCCATCTGCTCCGTCAAACTCCGGACCCCCTGATATCGGCTCCTCTCATGCCAAATATAAAGATTTGTCCACATCAGTCCTGATATTCCAACTGCTGCCGCCATCTTACTTCCTCCAAAAAAACCGGCAATCCCTATGCTAAGTATAAGTAACAGACAGCAAATCTTAATTTGCCTTGTCATCCCTTTGTTCCGAAACATCCACATCTTTTTAAGCCTCCATACGATATCCCATACCCCGGACTGTCTTTATAATCTGAGGCTTCTGGATATCGGTTTCAATCTTCTCGCGCAGTCTTTTAATATAGACCGTGAGCGTATTGTCATTCACAAATTCTCCGGCAATATCCCATATCTCTTCTAAGAGCTGTCCTCTTGATAAAGTCTTTCCCCGATGATTCAAAAACACTAAGAATAAACGATATTCCAAAGCGGATAAAAACAATTCTTCCCCGTCTCGTGTGATGAGCGCTTTTTCCATATCTATTTTCAGATTCTTTACTTCTATGATATGGCTCGTACGTCCCACGCGTCTCAATACAGAGCGCATTCTTGATACCAGCTCCCTTGGGCGAAACGGCTTGCTGATATAATCATCCGCTCCCATATCAAGTCCTGTCACCACAGAAAATTCATCCCCAAGCGCTGTCAGAAAAATCACAGGAATTTCATATTTTGCTTTGATCGCCGTACAGGTACTATATCCATTCCCTTCCGCCAGCGTCACATCCAAAAGTACAATCTCGTAGGTTTCCTCTTCTAATTTGTGAAGCGCTTTCGTCTGTCCATCCACCGCCGTCACAAGAAAATCTTCTCCTTTTAAAAATGCACAAAGATTCTCCACAATCGCTTTATCATCCTCAATCAGCAGTACCCTCGTCATCTATTCCTACCATCCTTTTCAAGAAATTTTACTCTCATCTTATCATCTTCTCTATCTATTGTAAATAAATCACTTACCTGAGTTTAAAACAGCAAAAACCTTACCAACTTTCAGCTTCATTTCTAAAAATCGGTAAGGTTTTTTTGTTATTAAATTATTCCGTTATAGAATGAATGCTATTAACGCTTTCTCATCCCATTATCTTTGCTGCTTTCTTCTCATTGCGGCAAATCCAACGCATGCGGCAAACATCATCACAAGCCATACCATACTATTTGTATGATCTCCTGTCTTCACTGATTTTTGCCTTGTACTTGCTGTCTTATCTGTTGTAGCTTTGTCATTTCCCTTCTGGGATGTCGTGGAAGCAACTTTGTCATCTGATTTTAAAGTGCTTTCCGGATTCTCTTTCATTTCTTTGATCGCTGTTTCTAAAGAACATACAGCCGTATCCACTTCTTTCTGTGTTGTTTCTTCATCTTCCATCACAGCCATCGCCACTTCATATGCCGCCTTCACTGCCTTCGCACTTTCTTGCGTATACATGCTAAAATCAATTCCTTTTACGACATCGAGTAATTCACCTAATTTATCTTTATTTGGAATCTCTCTTAAACCGAATACTGCCTGCTGCAATGCAATGTATGCCAAATCGATTTCTTTTTGTGTTGCCTCTTCATTTGCAAGCACTCCTGATGCGTCTTCGTACGCTCCCGTAAATATGTCTGCTGTAGACTTCACGTAATTCTTGATATTTTCTTTGTACTGTGCACAATTAACCACTAATTTCTCAAGCTTACTCTTGTCGATTGGAATGAGTATCAATGCATCTGCTGCTGTTTTCAATGTCTGATATGCTTCATCAATTTCATACTGAAGTGCATCTACATCTTCGCGAACAACTTTTGCCGCGTCTAATGCGTCCTGTACGGCTGCCCAGGATTCTTCCGTATAAAGGTCTTTATTCCATCCACTCACATCTTCGTATAAAGAATTTAAGTTTCCTTTGTTACCCGTCCAATTTAACATCTGTACAAGTTTCAAGAGTTTATCATAGGCTGCATCTACCATCTTCTGCGTTGCATTTGCATTGCCATTGACATCTTCTGCCTCTGCAAGCGCTTTTTCAAACAATGTCTTAACTGTCGGAACGAGATATTCATACTCTGATACTTCCTGCTGACCCTTTGCGTAATCAATCAATTCTGCGAGGTCTTCTTTATCTGCTTTGACAGGTACGTTTACAAGGATTTTTGCATCTGCCCAGTCTACGCAGTCATCACTGTTTGAATTTCCTTTCTCTGCCACCATGATAAGTCTGTTCACATTTGTCACATCAATATCTACAAATTTCGCTTCGTCTTGCTGTCCAATCCTGCCTGCATCGTAGATGAGATTCTCTTCCGATACAGAATCCTTATAGAATAAGAATGCTGCTCCGTCACGTCCGGTCTTTCCGAATTTCACATAATCAATACCAACCCATGCCTGGAAACGTTTTTCCATACCTGCAAGTGTGCTCAGATCATAGATGATCATTGCATCTGAATTCGCACTGATACCTTTCTCAAATGGGGTCTGCACGCCGCCAATATTTAAGCTGATGCCTGTCGTAGATGCACTCGCACCCGTATCTGCCTTATTGATATGGATTCCGCCCCATCCGGACACAGAATCGCTTGTATATTTGAGTACCTCATATTCTTCGGTTGCTTCCATTGCACCTTCTACGCCATCGCCGGTCAAATAATAGACATTGCTTGTCTCAATTACCTCTCCGGTAAGTTTTCTCAAAAGATTCATATCTGCATTCGTAAGCTTTCCATCGCCATCCAAATCTGCTGCCCGAAGATAGAGAATATCAATCTCCTCCCCTTCCAGATATCTCTCCATTGCTGCGATATCACTTTCATTGGCAAGCCCATCCGCACTGCCATCAATATCGCCGTTTACAGCAAGTACAAGAGAATCTTTGATACTTCCATCTACTTCTAACGTTAATTTGTATCCCGTTGCTGCCGGTGAATCATCACTTTGCGGACCGCCCATTGCTTCTGCCATTGTGATCACTGCATTTTCAATCTCCTCAAACATGCCTTTTAATTCAGCCGCTGTCGTTCCAGCCGGGATGTTGTAAAGAATATTGTTCTCTCTGTCAAGTTTTACGGTTGCTTCTTTGGTAAGCTTAAATGCAGGAGCCTCGCTGGTGCCTTCGCCTTTGATAACTTTTGGGTCACACCAGGAAACCATATCATGGCCATTCTTTCCAACCATGTCTACATAAAGCATAACCTCTTTTGCACCGGTAACATCCACATCGAAGAAATGCGCGTCCTGACCATGTTTCATGACGCCTGTGCTTTCCACTTCCTCACCATCTACAAATACCGCAAGGCGAACACCATCCTGTGTTTTTTCTTTATGTGCATCCACACCGCCCCATACTTGCAGGCGAGTCACATTTAAATCGGATATATCAAAATACAGGAAGGATTCTGAATTTACTCCGAATCCATTTTCAAATTGTACACGTTTTCCATCGATCCAAAGATCCAAAGGCGTTCCTCCATTGTCTTCATTTACATGGATTCCCGCATATCCGGAAGTACTTCTCGTCGTATCGTATCCAAGGTCAGAAAGATAGATTTCCTTTGTCATCTTAATCTCGATGACATAAGTCCTGCTGTAACCATTTGCTGCAGTTGCTTTGATCCTAGCTGTGCCAGGAATTCCTTCTGCCTGTGTGATTTCCAGCGTCACATCTTCGGAAACAGCTTGGGCGTTTACCTGCGGAACCGCAGACGCATCCGATGCTTCATAAGCATACGCTGTCACTTCATTATTGAAGCCCTTTAACGCTTTGCCATCGATGGTTACCTCCGAAAGCAGGTTCGTATAATCTATGTTTGCCACCTTGCTTGCTTCTGCCATCTCTTCTTTTGTTTCTCCGCGCAACGCTTTCAGGTGATACGAATATGTATAGCTTTGGTTTGCCGGAAGTCTGTACTGTTTTAAGGTAGCCGGACCACAGCTTGCAGTACCAAGACCCATCTGTGCATAATCAATGGTGACTACCGTATTGTCGGTTCCTTTTAACTGATATGGATGTCCTGCCTGCTCCAAATCCTCTTGCGTATAATGCAATGCGCTCATAGAAAGAAGATGATCCTGTGCATCGATCAAAAGTCCCTTGCCTTCTTGATCGGTAAGCGCCATAAAACGTACATCCGTCTTGTTCCCTGTTTCCTGCGGATATACAAAATCTACGAACTGGTCTGTTACTGTGCTTTCATAGATTCCTACATCATATCCTGTCTTTCTGTCACTGTAGCTATCTGCTTCCCCGCGTCCATACCATGTCATGTTCTCCAGGCTGCCATTTAACTGCACGCGGTTACCTACACGGAGTAATTCTCCCATACCGCCTGCCGGTACAAGCGTGCTCTTCACGAACACATCTCCGGAGGAATAGATCGTATAGGTAATGCTGTCTTTTGAATCAGAACAGTTTGGAAGGGTTCTGTTGATCGTTACATAAACCACCTTCTCGTTTTTCATGACTTCCACACCGGTTACAACGGCATTGTCATTGGCCTGTTTCCATTTTCCGTCAACGGCTTCTTTCTTATCGTTGTCGGTATATGCTCTCCAATAGTTTGGTTTCAATCCTTCTGCAATCATCTCCGTACCATCCACATTGAAAGAAGCAAGGGCTCCTTCTTCTTTGTCAAAGGTTACGGACCAGCTATCCCCCGATACGGTTACTGCTGCATCGGTATCTTCCACTCCATCTTCACCAAAAATTGGCATCTCATCTGTTTTAAGACCCAAATCTGCCGCCTGAGCTTCAAATTCCAGATCAAACTGGCCTTCTGCCACCGTATCGCCTGCTTTACCGCCCCAGGCTGTATCTGCTTTTAATACAAAATCCACATTTAAGAAAATCTCATCGCCTTCTTTGATATCCGAAGGAATGGTATATGGAATGGTTACGGTTCCAGTCGTCTGCGGTGCAATATCTACTTCATCGATCGTTCCTTCCTCAATCACCGTACCGTCTTTTTCCAGATTCCATACAAGTGTATATTCATTTGCATTGGTATCAATGTATTCATTGGTAACTGTAACTGTTCCGGATGCAAGATCTTCCATACTCATCTGCAATGCCTGATAGATTCTTTTCACCTCATATGCTTCCGGCTGCAGCGTACGGTCTGCGGAAATAATACCGTTGACACAGAAATCGGAATTACCGGATTTCCATGATGCGAACTGACCTTTATTCCAGTCTCCGTCATAGCCCCAGAATGTCGTTTCTCCATCCCACGTTCCATCTACCACGACCGGCGTGTTAAATGTCTGGTCTACCCAATCCCAGATAAATCCGCCTTGCAGCATTTCATAGGACCTGATTTTATTCCAATAATCGATCATTCCGCCGCCGCTGTTACCCATCGTATGTAAATATTCACACATAATATATGGTCTTGTATAATTCGTTTTGATCGAACCGATTTCCGGATACATATTAGATATCACATCTACGCCCGGATTATCATTCCATCCTTGATAATGAACAATTCTTGTATTATCCTTCTTGAAATAATCAATCTCTGCCTGCAGAGAATCTCCCGTTCCAGTCTCGTTTCCCGGTGACCACATGATCACGGACGGATAGTTTTTATCTCTTTCTACCATGCTGATCGCACGGTCTTCTGCCGCTTCTATGTATCCTGGCTGACTGCCTGGCACATTAAACTGGCTTCGTCCATTATGGGATTCCACATTTGCTTCATCCATAACATAGATGCCATATTCATCGCAAAGTTCATAAAATACCGGGTCGTTTGGATAGTGGGAAGTACGAACTGCATTGATATTCAAAGACTTCATCAGTTCTATTTCTTCCCTCATGTCTTCTTCGGTCAAATATCTTCCCGTCTCCGGATCGTTTTCATGACGATTTACACCATACAGATAGACTGGCTGTCCATTTACCCGAATCTTGGTATCGGTAGTTCCTTTATCCGTGACTTCTACTTCACGGAATCCTACGTTGCTGGATACAATTTCTGACTGTACTCCATCTTTTTCTAACACCAATACTAATTTGTAAAGATTCGGATGCTCAGAGGACCATTTGTCCGGATGCTCTACCGGCGCCGACATGGAAACACTTGTCTCATTTCCATTTTCAAAGACAACATCTGATGTCAGTGCATCCGTCACTAAATTACCTTCTGAATCATAAAGATAGCCTTTTACCGCATAGCCATCCAGGTTATCACCGGTGAAATTACGGATATCTGCTTCCACCTTCAGTTCCGCATTCTCATAATTCTCATCCAAATCGGTAATAATTGAAAAATCTCGGATTTCCGTCTCTTCTTTTGCTGTCATATAGACATCACGGAAGATTCCGCCAAGCCTTAAGTAGTCCTGATTCTCAATATAGCTTCCGTCACACCATCTGTATACTTCTGCGGTGATGACGTTTTTTGCGCCTTCTTCAAAATTCAATGCGTCTGTGATATCAAACTCATCCCTTGTAAAACTATCTTCGGAATATCCGATATATTCACCGTTTACCCATACATACAGCGCAGACTCCACACCTTCGAAATTCAAGAATACTTCTTTTCCTTCCCAGGACGGATCTACTTCAAATGTTTTCCGGTAAGTTCCCACCGGATTACATTCTTCCGGAGCCTGCCCCAACTTGTATTTGCTGTAATTCTTTCCTTCTGCATTCATCCAAGGATAATTCTGGTTTGAATAAATCACCGGGTCATATTTGAACGAACCATCTTCATTTATATAGGTCTGCCAGTTTCTCGGCACAGCAATGTCATCCCAGCCGCTGTCATCATAATCTGCTTTGTTAAAGTTCTCATCTTTTGCCGCGATTCTCTCCGCCGGCTTTACTGCCCAGCTAAATTTCCAGTCATCCCCATTTAAAAGCTGGTAGTAATTCGATTCCTCTTTGTTCGCTGCAAGCGCCTGTTCCACATTGTCATAACGATAGAATGTCGCTCGTGCACGTTCTCTGTTCACCTGGAAAATTCCCGCGTTGTTCGTCCACTCTCTGGTATCTTCTGCTGCAAACACATTCGTAAGCCCCACTCCTGCTCCTGGCAAATGCGGAAACAATGTGCCTGCAACAAGTGTACATACTGCTAAAAGGGCAAGGACTTTCTTTTTCTTCATAATATCTCCTCCTGTTTATTCGATATTATATATAATATGCTCTTTTTCATTAAAAGTCTGTACAATAATCTATGCAAATGTTACATTTTTCTATAGGTTTTAAGATACAACAAACCTTTCCAACCGCTCTTTTGCTTCCTTCATACTATCATATCCATGTTGATAGAAAGCATTTAACTTTTCCACATTATTTTCCATCCTGCCCACAGACACTACTTGCGGACGTATCACAAATATCTTTCCTTCTGCCTCCAGTCTGTCAATAATATCCATCATATGATTGTATTTTCCGGATCTTCGGATGATAGCCTCTACAAGCCTTGGATAACTTTTATAGGCTCTGTAACAAAGACTTGATCTTGTCTTGGTAAGCGCTTTTTTACGGTATCCCTTTTGTCTGGTAAGAATAAGTACAATCTTTTTATTGCCGATTTCCATTGCCCGTTTCAATGGCACGGAATCCGCAAGTCCGCCATCCAAATAAGGTACCTCATCTATTTTTACGATTGGCGCCACAAGCGGCAGACTGCTGGATGCACGACATATCTTCATGACACGTTCCTTATCACTTCGCTCCGTAAGATATTCTGCCTTTCCGGTCTCACAATTCGTCACCACCATCTCGCAAGTCGTCTCAGAGGCAAAAAAAGTTTCAAAATCAAACGGAAAATCCACTAACGAAAATCGATGAAAAAGTTTTTCCATATCAATCAGCGTCTTCTCTTTGATAACTGTTTTCATCGATGGATAATAACTATATTTACGTTCGTTTTGTATCATACAGTCCTTCGTGCGTCCAATCTGTCTTGAGGTATAGCCCATCGCATTGCATGCGCCTGCCGATACCCCGATCACATGAGAAAAATAAATTTGCTCTTCCATCAGATAGTCGAGCGCTCCTGCCGTAAATACGCCTCTTTTTGCCCCGCCTTCCAACACTAAAGTTGCATCTATCATAAACATTCCTCTCTTTCTTTACTCATAGGCTCTATTATATACTACTTTCTCCTTTTCGCAATCTGCAAACAAAAGTTTTTGCACCTTGCCAGGTTTATCCGTCTATGTTAATATAAGCCTTGGCAAATAAGACGTAAAACATACTATTTTTTTATCTATTTTTATAAAAGGAGAATTCTAAATGATTAGTGCAAATAACATTACACTGCGTGTTGGAAAAAAAGCATTATTTGAAGATGTAAATATCAAGTTTACCGAAGGAAACTGCTATGGGCTTATCGGCGCAAACGGTGCCGGAAAATCTACCTTTCTTCGTATTTTATCCGGTCAGCTGGAACCAACTAAGGGCGAGATTGCCATCTCTCCTGGCGAGAGACTTTCTTTCCTGCAGCAGGATCACTTTAAATATGATGAATTTCCGGTACTCGATACGGTCATCATGGGTAACAAACGCCTGTATGAGATCATGCAGGAAAAAGATGCCCTTTATGCCAAAGAAGATTTCACGGAAGAAGATGGTATCAAGGCAAGTGAACTGGAAGGTGAGTTCGCAACGATGAACGGCTGGGAAGCAGAGTCTGACGCCGCCACTTTATTGAACGGCCTTGGCATTGATACCGAACTTCATTATAAATACTTAAAAGATTTGACCGGTCCGGAAAAAGTAAAAGTACTTCTTGCACAGGCATTATTCGGCAATCCGGATATTCTCTTGCTCGACGAGCCTACCAACCACCTTGATTTGGACGCAATCGCATGGCTCGAAGAATTCTTGATCAATTTTGAGAATACTGTTATCGTGGTATCTCATGACCGTTACTTTTTAAATAAAGTCTGTACACAAATTGCAGACATTGACTACGGCAAAATTCAGCTTTATGCCGGAAACTATGATTTCTGGTATGAATCCAGCCAGCTTCTTATCCGTCAGATGAAAGAGGCGAACAAAAAGAAAGAAGAAAAAATCAAGGAGTTACAAGATTTTATCTCCAGATTCAGCGCGAATGCTTCCAAGTCCAAACAGGCGACAAGCCGTAAGCGTGCTCTTGAAAAAATCCAGCTGGATGAGATCCGTCCTTCCAGCCGTAAATATCCTTATATTGAATTTAAGCCAAACCGTGAGATTGGTAACGATGTCCTTTTCGTAGAAGGCATCAGCAAAACCATCGATGGTGAAAAAATACTGGATAACATCTCTTTCACTTTGAATCATGACGATAAGGTTGCTTTCGTCGGCGGCAATGAGATTGCCAAGACAACACTTTTCAAGATTCTCACCGGAGAACTAGAGCCGGACGAAGGAACTTACAAATGGGGTGTTACGACTACACAGGCATATTTCCCGAAAGACAGTACGAAGGAATTTGACAGCGACTACTCCATCGTCGACTGGCTGACACAGTATTCCGAGGAAAAGGATGCTACTTATGTACGTGGCTTCTTGGGCAGGATGTTATTCTCCGGAGATGACGGTGTAAAACGCGTCAATGTGCTCTCTGGCGGTGAAAAGGTGCGCTGCCTGCTTTCTAAGATGATGATTTCCGGTGCGAACATCCTTGTAATGGACGAACCGACCAACCATCTTGACATGGAATCCATCACGGCTCTTAATAACGGTATGATCAAATTCCCTGGCGTTATCCTTTTCTCTTCTCATGACCATCAGGTTGTGGAGACCACCGCAAACCGTATTATGGAGATCATGCCAAACGGAAAACTCATTGATAAGATCACTACTTATGACGAATATCTTGCCAGTGACGAGATGGCCAGAAAACGTCAGGTTTATTCTATGACAGAAGAAGACAACTAGGAGGTGTCCTATGGAGAAGATTACAAGCTTTACCATTGATCATATTCAACTAATCCCGGGACTTTATGTTTCCCGTATGGATTACGTGACAGGTAACCCAATCACTACATTTGATATTCGTATCACGAATCCAAATGAGGAACCTGTTATGAACACTGCTGAGATTCATACCATTGAACATCTCGCAGCTACATTTTTGCGTAACCATGATGAGTATAAGGATAAAACACTTTATTTCGGACCAATGGGCTGCCGTACCGGATTCTATCTTCTGCTTGCAGGAGCATATGAATCCAAAGACATCGTAGATTTGATGAGAGAAATGTTCACATTTATCGCCAATTTCCACGGCACAGTACCGGGCGCATCTGCAAAAGACTGCGGAAATTATCTCGATATGAATCTGCCGATGGCAAGATATGTGGCAAGAAAATATCTAACTGAAGTACTTGAACATATTTCAAAGGAACAGCTTATCTATCCTAATTAACATATTATATCTAACATAACAAAAGAATTGTAATATATCTTAAAATGAAGCGTGAATCCATCTCACATGATATATTACAATTCTTTTATATCTTTTACATTTTCTTTTACAGTTTCTTTTTCAATATCACTTTCCGAATATAGGCAAAGGTCTTCTCTTCTCCGTTTTTTGCAAGCATCTTCAACATTTTTTCAAGCAGCGCTCTCGATTCTTCGTGCAGCATTAGATGATTCGCGCTTCTTTCATAGTATTCCCAGGGACTTCTGTCTGTATAGGTTCCTTTCATATACACTTTAGATGCCGCGATACGATCCATGAACATCTCTACCACATATTTTTTTGGCATTTTCATACCTGTCATCCCTTTTTCATCGCCGCTGCTGTAATCAATCCAGTATTCGAGATGATGCTTATTCCTTCCCTTATGATGAAGCCATGCAGAAGAATATCCCTTTTCTTCCCGTTCCGCATTATTCGGACTTCTTGTACCCTGATAATATCTGCATCCTACAAGAAACTCTACCGGGGTATATTTTGACAGGTCATGGAGAAGGCCCTGCTTGTAAAGTCCTACTTTAAAGCAGCCCTTCATAACTAATCGCTTATGATGTGTAATCGTACAAAAATGTTCATATGCTTTCATAACCGTTCTTCCTTCTATTCCTTAAAATAATTGTTTAGAACGGGCAGCCTGGAAGCTGCCCGCCTGTATTTATTTACCGATTAATATTGCTATGCTTCTGCCTTCGATCGCAATTTCTTTCGCATTCTGAATTGCTTCCGGCAGTTCGACTTCGGATGTCTGCATACAAAGATGCCATGTTCTGCCTTTTGGAAGGGTCGGAAGAGCAAATTCATGCTCTATCCAGTGCATATTATATGCAACAAAGATATATTCTTTGACCTCCTGACCACAATAATAGATACCAAGCTCCCTGCTTGAATACTCATCCGGCACACGCCATGCGCTCTCGCCATGATAAGAAATATCCGGGAATCCACAGCTTGTCTGATCCATTCCCTTGGCTTCCATCTTGGGATGTAAAATTCCATATTGTTTGCGGAATGCTATCAGTTCCTTCACAAATACAAACAGCTCTTTTTCTTTTTCGAGATTTTTCCAGTTAAGCCAGCTTATCGCATTGTCCTGACAATAAGCGTTATTGTTGCCTTTCTGGCTGTTTGCAAACTCATCCCCGGCAAGGATACATGGAGTTCCTTGCGAAAGTAAAAGTATTGCAAACGCATTCTTCATCTGCTTCTTGCGAAGCTTTACTACCTCTTTCTTTCTGCTTGGTCCTTCTACTCCGCAGTTCCAGCTGAAATTATAATCAGTACCATCCTGATTCTCTTCTTTGTTCTCTTCATTATGCTTATGGTCGTATGATACCAAGTCATTTAACGTAAATCCGTTGTGGCTCGTCAGATAATTATAGATGCCTTTTCTGCTGCTTAAATGTCTCAAATGCCACATCGCTTCGCCGACGCACCCTTCGTCTCCCTTTAGGAATCTTCTCATGCAGTTTGAAAATCCGTCCTGACGTTCCAGGATTTTCACCGCTTTCAGAAGCGGGTCTTTGCGAAACATCGTTATCGGAACCCTTTCCGGATTGAGAATGAACCCATCTACATGATATTCTAACATATAATAGCGCAGACACTCGTCCATCATCTGGAGTGGCACATCTTCTTCAAATGCCATATCTAAGACCACTTCGATTCCGGCGCTATGGCATGCCTTTATCATGTCCTTAAACTCTTTGACCGCACTTTTTCCGGATGCATATGCTGCTTTTGGTGCAAAGTAATATGCCGGTCCATATCCCCAGTAGTTGATCTGCTCTTCCAAAACCTCTTCAAATTCATATACCGGCATACACTGAATCTGGTTAATTCCAAGTTCTTTTAAATACGCAATCTTCTCCGCCAGTCCCTTAAATGTTCCTTTTCCTCTTACCTGCGAAGAGCTGTGTTTTGTAAATCCTCTTACATGAAGCGCATATGCAATTACTTCATTCGCAGGAATCTGCAAACGCCTGTCACCCTCCCAGTCATATTCACTTTCTGTCAATTTACCGCGAATCTCATGTCCGCTCAAATCTTTTTTCTCACCCCAGATGGATTTTCCCGCAATCTCTTTTACATATGGATCTAAAACTACCTCGCCGTCAATCTCATAATTATATTCATATTTTTTCGTTTCCAAACCTTCCAGTGCAATAAAACGCATTTCGCCAAATGCATCTTCCTCTTTCAGTTCAAACGTATATGTTGGGGTAATCTCTCCTGCTTTATACAGAAGCAACTGACATGTCTTCTTTTCCGGCACTGCTATCGAAAAATTCACAGAATCCTTTCCTATTGTCACGCCTACAGGCAATGGCTTTCCTTCTATTCTCTTCATGTCTCTACCTCGCTTGTTGTTCTATCATTATTTTTCGAATCCTATTCTTTATTATACATGAATTGTCGATTTTTTCCTAGATAAATAGCAAAAAAAGTATCAGTTTAGCCATATACAAAACAAAAAAGAGATTATACGTTTTTTGTACAATCTCTTCCTGATATTCTCTCATAAAATCTGATTTTCTGATTCCATATTTACTGCCAGCCATCAATTCCGTAAAGCTCCAGATTCTCTTTTGAAATCAGGAAAACACTCTCATATGTTTCCCGTATATAAGTTTCTCCGTTCAGCATATCCATAGCAACCCCTACTGCCGTCTTTCCGATATTGATCGGAGACTGCGCTGCCATTCCCGCGATCTGGCTGTCTGCTTTCTCAAGTTCTTTTTTTAAATCCGGTGAACCATCCACACTATAGATTTTAATATCTCCGCGATTCGCCGCTTTCGCTGCCACCAAAGCTCCAAGCGCCGTCGGATCATTTCCGCACATAACCGCTGTCAGCTCCGGATTGTCCTTGATGATCTTCTCAAATGCTTCCTTTGCCAAAGTCAAATCTCCTTTTGCATCCTCCCTGGCAACCACTTCAAATCCATTCGCCGCTTTCGCAATGGATTCTTCAAATCCGGTAATACGGTCATTGATGGAATTTTGTGTCGGGCATTCTAAGATTGCGATCTTTCCGCCTTGAGGAAAATCTGTGATCATCTTCTCACCGCATATGTAGCCTGCGTTTTTATTGTCTGAACCGACATATGCATCCACTAAATCAAATTCTTTTACCTGTGTATCAATATTAATAATCTTTACATCTGCCTCTTTTAACATATGAAGCACCGGCGTGATTGTCTCCCAGTCCACAGGGCTTAAGAAGATTGCATCAATTCCCTGTTCTATCATTTCCTGAATCTGTTCCTTTTGTGTATCCGAATCCAATTCCGGATCCATGACTATCATTGTAGAGCCAGCTGCCTCCACTTCTCCTCTGACTGCTGCCTCCAATGCAATAAAATACGGATTCTCCATCGTGATACAGGTAAATCCAAATTTATATTCCGGTCTCTCCTCCTCTTCGGATTTTTCCGGTACAATCGCATTATCCTGAGGACTTCCCACTTCCTTTTTGCATCCTGCCAGCACAAATACCATGACTGTAAGGATCAAAAGAAGCCTGCGTGTTCTCTTACCCATCATTCTTCCTCCTATGTAAAAATGACATCTATCTACATTCCCTCTTATTTTACTCATTTTTAACATAAAGTCAATAGTTTTTGTCCTTGCAATTTCGTATCCTATCTGATAGAGTTAGATATTAGAAAATGTAAAAGGAGATCAGACAAATGAGTGAACATGATAAACACGAACATTGTGACTGCGGCTGCAGCGAAGAATCTGTTACCGTAACACTGACACTTGATAATGATGAAGAGATTGAGTGTGCCATTTTAGTTATTTTGCAATCTGAAGAAACCGGCAATGAATACATCGCTCTTCTCCCACTCGATGAAAACGGCGAACAAGCCGGTGAGGATGTATACATCTATCGCTACATTGAGCATAAGGATGCAGAACCGGAACTTGAGAACATCGATTCCGATGATGAATACGAGATTGCGGCTGATTTATTCGATGAATGGCTTGACACCATGGAATTTGAAGAGTTAGACGCTAAGTAATTCTTCAACAAAACGGGAGGGATACATATCCTTTCCGTTTTTCTTTCGTACATAACTTATGACAAGCATCTTCTTTGCTCTCGTCATCGCCACATAGAACATTCTCCGTTCTTCTTCCATCTCCTCTTTTGTCTCCGCTTTTTTATATGGAATCACATCTTCGTTCGCCTCCATAACAAACACATGATCAAATTCCAAACCTTTGGCTCCATGCATCGTCAAAATACTCACCGCCTCTTCTTCCTGCCAGCGCTGCTGCCCGATCATCTCCAGCTGAATACGGTATTTTTCAATGTATGTAAACCACTCCTCCAATGTCTTATATGCTTTTGCGCGTTCTTCCACTTCATCCAGTACGGCAAACACGTCTTCGGCTTTCATTTTACGTGTTCCGGCATACTCTTTGATATATTCATCATATCCGATACGTCTGCGAATATGCCGGATCGCCGTATAAGGTGTCATTCGCTCCATCATCTTTAAATCCCATTCCAACTGGTCAATACGCTCTAACATCCATTTCTTTTCCTCATAGTATTTGCGTAATTCCTCAAAGGAAACTTCCGGCTGATCCAGACATCCTCGCTCCAGATACCGAAGCGGCCGGTTCATGATTGCCAAAAAGTCTGTACGGCTTTTGTTTCCCATCGCAAGCCTTAGATAACTTTGTATGTCTTTTACCGCAAAATGGTCGTAAATATTGGTCATCTTCTCTTTCATACGAAACGGAATCTGATGTGCAAGCAGCTGTTCTACCAAAACGCCTGCATCCGAATTCGTGCGGAAAAGGACCGCTATCGTACGAAATGGAATTTCCCTTTGCTGCAGCGCTTGTATCCTGCCAAGCACATATCCTGCCTCCTCGCTGGCATCCCTGACTTCCTGTACATGCACTGGCATCCCTTGCGGGTTCGGTGTCGTCACAGACTTTTCGTATCGATTTTGATTATGCATGATCACTCTTGCCGCCCCATCTGTGATCGCCTTCGAAGAACGATAATTGACATCCAGAATATACCTCTTGGCATCCGGATACTCTTTTTCAAAATTCAAAATGAATTTCGGCTTTGCCCCGCGAAATTGATAAATGGACTGATCATCGTCACCTACTACAAAAAGGTTATTCTGCGGCGCCGCAAGCATCTTTAAAATCTCATACTGTATTTTATTAATATCCTGAAATTCGTCTACCAAAATATATAAAAATTTTTCCTGCCACATCCGAAGTATATCCGGCCGATTCCTAAACAAGTCATGGCACACGACCAGCATATCGTCAAAATCAATTTTCCGCCTGCCTTTTCGCATGCGTTCATACTCATTATAAATCCGTATGAATTCTTTCTTTCCGCAGGTTTTACATTCATAGTCCTCCAGCAAAACTCTGTTGTTTTTCACAATACTGATCTCGCTTACGATTCCATTTAAGAATTCCCGCTCTTCCTCCGGAAATATCTGTTCCTTTAACAAAATTTCTTTTAACATCATATGCTTTACATCTTCGGATAAAATATTGCTTGCATCCATCTTATATGCCCATTTTATGATGCCATAAAAAATACCATGAAAGGTCCCAAAGGTGACCTTGGTCCTTGTCCCTCCTGTTTTCTCCATGAATCGTTCTTTCATCTCGTTAGCCGCTGCTTTTGTAAACGTCACCACAAGAATCTTGTCCGGATCCACATGTCGTTTTTCGATCAGCTGTCTGGTACGCTCCACGATGGTAAACGTTTTCCCGGAACCCGGACCTGCAAGCACAAGGCAAGGTCCCTTATCGTGTAAGACCGCTTCTTTTTGTACTTTATTTAACTTTGCTTCCACTTCATACTCCCTTTCTTTTCTCTTTCTGCCATACAAACTTCTTTGCCAAAAGATAATCGCCTGACTTAAAAAGCCGGCGATTATCTTCTGTTACCAAGCATACGACAAAAACGTCCATTGGACGTTTTTGTCGTATATCTTTATTTACTTAACAATTCAATTCCCTTTTTGATACGTGCAATGGATTCTTCTTTTCCAAGAATCTCCATAATCTCCGTTGCGCCGCCCGGCGTATTCTGTTTGCCGGATACCGCGGTACGAACCGGCCACATAACATAACCGTTCTTACATCCTTTTTCTGCCACATATCCTTTTAAAGTCTCAAACAATGCGTCATTGCTGTAATCTTCCTGCGTCTCAAAAAGCGGCAGCACTTCACGCAGCACTTCCAAAGATGTTTCTTCGTTGGTTTTCATCTTTTTATGTGTGTACATTGCCGTATCATACTCCGGCAATGCTTCAAAGAAGTCAATCTGCTCTTTCAGATCAGGAAGTATTTCGATTCTTGTCTTTACCAAAGATGCGATTTTCTCCAAATCATAATCTTTGGTGATCACCTCTTCGATATATGGTTTTGCAAGTGCAAAAAATTTATCAAACTCCATTGCTTTTAAATATTCACCGTTCATCCATTTTAATTTCACAGTGTCAAATACAGCCGGAGATTTGCTCATATGGCGGTAATCAAATGTCTCTACCAGTTCTTCCAGGGAAAAGATTTCCCGGTTATCGGAAGGACTCCATCCAAGCAGCGCTACAAAATTGACCACCGCCTCTGTGATATATCCCTGTTCGATCAAATCTTCATAAGAAGAATGTCCGCTTCGTTTGCTTAATTTTTTATGCTCTTCATTGGTAATGAGCGGGCAGTGTACATACACCGGTACCTCCCAGCCAAACGCCTCATAAAGACGATTGTATTTCGGAGCAGATGAAAGATATTCATTTCCGCGGACCACATGGGTAATCCCTTGCAGATGGTCATCGACTACATTTGCAAAATTATAGGTAGGATATCCATCTGATTTGATCAAGATCATATCGTCAAGCTCTTCATTTGCCACCGTGATATCTCCATAAATCTCATCATGAAAAGTCGTCTCGCCTTCCGTCGGCATATTGATGCGGATCACATATGGCTTGCCTGCCGCTAAGTTCGCTTCTACCTCTTCTTTGCTTAAATGCAGACAATGTTTGTCATAGGCAACGATATCCTCGCCATTTACACTCTGCTTTAAGGATTCCAAACGTTCTTTATCACAAAAGCAATAATAGGCGTCGCCTTGCTCGATCAGTTGTTTTGCATACTTTAAATACAGGCCTTGTGCATTTCTTTCACTCTGCACGTACGGACCATATCCTTTGTCAATATCCGGACCTTCATCATGCCTAAGTCCTGTTTTTTCCAAAGTACGATATATAATCTCAAGAGCGCCCTCCACATAACGTTCCTGATCGGTATCTTCGATACGGAGAATAAAGTCTCCTCCTTCATGTTTTGCGATCAGATACGCATACAATGCGGTACGTAAGTTTCCAACATGCATACGGCCAGTTGGACTTGGGGCAAATCTTGTCCTTACTTTACTCATTTTTTCCACTCCTCTTCTTTCGATGTAAGCATTCTCGCTTATACTGCCTTCCCATTATAATACAAAGGAGTCTGTTCTTACAACCAAAATCTTACACTTTATCCGAAAATCCCGCTTTCAAAAATGCACGGTAGCATTTCACCGCCTCATAAATATCTGCCTTACTTGTCACCTCCCACGGTGCATGCATGTTAAGCACCGCAATTCCGCTGTCAATTACTTCCATCCCATATACTGCCAAAATATATGCGATGGTTCCGCCTCCGCCTGCATCGATCCTTCCAAGTTCCGCCGTCTGGAATTTCACATCATTGTCTTCCATAATCTTACGAAGTTCTGCAATATATTCCGCATTTGCATCGTTCGTCCTGCTCTTTCCGCCTGCTCCTGTATATTTATTAAATACCGGTCCGTTTGCAAAATACGCAGAATTCTTTTTCTCATACACTTCCGGGAACATCGGATCAAATGCCGCACTCACATCAGAAGAGAGCATCTTGGAATTGGCAAGTGCCCTGCGAAGTGCAAGCTCGCTATATGCTCCGGTCAAAGCCATCACCTCAGCCACCGCATTTTCAAAGAACTTAGAAGTCATTCCGCTGGCGCCTACACTTCCGATCTCTTCCTTGTCAACAAGAAGACAGCATGAGGTACGCTCTACTTCTTTCTCTTCTAGCATTGCAAACAACGACGTAAACGCGCACACGCGATCATCCTGCCCATAGCCAATGATCATGCTGCGGTCCAATCCGCATTCTCTTGAGGCTCCTGCCGGAACAATTTCAAATTCCGCGGAAAGGAAATCATCTTCTTCTATATTATACTGCCCTTTCAATATATGGAGAATGCCATTTTTTACCGCTTCCTTCTCCTGATCTTCCGCAGCGAGATTCCCAATAAGCAAATCCATCTTTTCGGCGTCAATAAATTTATCCATCGGTTTGTCGCGTTTCTCGCGGTCTAAATGCGGCAGCAGATCGGTGATCACAAATACCGGATCATCCTGTTTTTCCCCAACTACAATCATCTCTTTTGTTCCATCTTTTCTTACTACTACCCCATGCAGTGCAAGCGGCATGGCAACCCACTGGTATTTTTTGATTCCGCCATAATAATGAGTATCCAGATATGCGAACTCTTCTTCCTCGTAAAGCGGTCTTTGCTTTACATCCAGACGCGGAGAATCAATATGCGCTCCAAGAATATTCATTCCTTCTTCCAAAGGCTTTTTGCCAATCTGGAACAATGCAATGGATTTTCCCATATAGTCGATATACACTTTATCTCCTATGTTTATTTTTGTTCCATCTGCGATCAGTTTTTTTAAATCCTTATATCCATTCTCTTTTGCCATGCGAATCGTAAGGCTTACGCATTCTCTTTCTGTTTTTCCTTCATCCAGACACTGTCTGTATAAAAGATTTACTTTCTCAAGCGCCTCTCTTTGTGCGTTATCATAATTTGTCCATAAACTTTTTCTTTCCATTCTTAATAATCTCTCCTGTTTTTAGTATCATTGTTCTTATTATATCACGATATTGCCAAAGCAAAAGCAGGAATTTCTTCCTGCCTTTTTCTGTAATATTGTTATTCATTTTCTTTGCTTTCATTCATACATTCCATCAATGCTTCCAGCGTCTTATCTACTCTTTCATTGATAACAAAATCTGCGAGCTGATCCGAATAATGTGGATACAGTGTGATCAGAATCAGTTTTTTTCCTTTGTAATACCCTGTCAGCTGACGGCAAAGATTTGAAGTTAATTTTGTTCCAAGGATGAGAAGTACATCTGCCTTCTCCACTTCCGCTGCTGCCCTTGTCATAACCGCATTATCAATGGCTTCTCCAATCAGTACGATATTCGGACGAATTGGCATATGACAGCTCTCACACAACGGTACTTTTTTTGCATCTCGTACATATTCCATAGAATATTTCCTGCCGCAATGGGTACAATAATTTTCGTATACATTCCCATAAAGATTGATGACATTCTCACAACCTGCGCGTTGTGAAAGTCCAAAGAAGCGTTTGGTAATGATGCTTTGAACGAATCCTCTTTTTTGAAGTTCTGCCACAATCTGATACCCTTTTCCAGGCGGAATGGTTAGTGCACTTAAAATCTCATTCCGATAAAATTCATAAAACAATTCTTTTCTTGTAGAAAAACAGGAACTATGCATCAGTTCATCTGTCGAATAGCCATATCTTTGTTCTATATCATAAGAGATATCGCCATCTCTCAATGCTGGATATCCGCTCTCTACAGTCATTCCATAACCACTCAGCACGACTGTGTATTTACTCTCTTCAAGAATCTTTTGCAACCTTTTCAATACATCTTTATCTGGTAACATAATATCCCGCCTTCCTATTTTTTGTTTGAATCTATTTTTATTATAACAAACTTTTTCTATAATTACTATATTTTTTTGCTCTTATCAATCAATTTAAACAATCCAAATACCATGTCTGCCAAAAAGATTGCCAATGCAATCACTCCTGCAATCTTCAACGTCTCCAGAAAATAAAAACCTGCCCTTCTATTATTTCCTTCTATGATATAATGCACGATTCTGTACATACCGGCTCCTGGTACTGTGGGCAGAATTCCCGCAATCAGAAAAATAATGACCGGCGCTTTGAGAATCCTTGCAAATGCATGTGAAACAATGGCGATCGCAAATGCGGATAAGAATGACGCAAGTACATTCTCACAGCCAAAATACTCACTGATCAAATAAACAAAGCCTCCGATAGCTCCTACGATTCCTACCTGAAACAAATATTTTCTCGGCGTCTCAATGATCACCGCAAATCCAAAGACGCTTATGAAGACTCCAATTGTTCCAATCCCTAACATATCTTAAGACCTCCTAAAAAATTTTCGCACAGACTGCAAGCCCAAGGCCGATTCCAAGCGCAATCGTCGACGCCTTTACGAACGCCTCTAACATCCTTGCAGAGCCTGAAAGATAGTCACCTTGGAGGGTATCACGGATTGCATTCGTAATCGCCACTCCCGGCACTAACGGCATGATCGCACTAATGATCACAATATCCATATCCATCTTTAAAAATGCCAGTTTGAAAATCAGATAGGATGCCCCTGCAATACCTGCCGAAGTCACAATATTATGAATGATGGTGTTAAATCTTAATCTTTTGCATAGGGTAATCAGAAAGGCTTCCACGATTCCCACAATTCCGGCTCCCAGTACTTCTTTCATCCCGCCTCCGAAGAACATGGCAAATCCTACGGTGATGAGTATAATCGCAATATTATAATCTTTGATCGAATACTGCTTTTCCTCTACTTTCTTCAAAAGTGCATTTGCCTCTTCCAGACTAAGCTCGCCTGCACAATATCTTCTCGAAATGTCATTTACCTTCATGACACGGTCAAGATAGGTTCCCCTTGTATCAACCCGATTGATAACGCTATATGGTCGTTCCAAAGAAGCATCATCGATCATTGCCATAATGCCCGTCATCGTCACATAGGTTTCCACCTTCTCAAGACCGGAAACCTTCAATATATGCGCCATCGTATCTTCTGCACGATACGTCTCCGCACCGCTTTTCAGCATAATTTCTCCCGCCAGAATGGCAGTATCCATCAGTAATCTATAATCCATACTATTCTCCTGCCCAAAAATCTTCTCATCTATCTTATCTCATCTTCTTTATAAAAGCAATGTCCGGACTAAAAAACGTCCACCGGACGTTTTGACAACAAATGAAATCCGGTCATTCTCATCCATCATCAGCCCGCCTTAAAAGCTTTGGACTGTTGATCGACAAGAACAACCGGATCTATTCATTTTATTTAGACTTTATTTAGGTTATTCTATAATATTTTCAGGAATTGCCATCGGGTATTTTCCTGTAAAGCATGCGTCACAGTAGCAGATATCGCCTACTGTTTCCTGAAGCTTATCAAGTTCCATGTATCCAAGAGAATCTGCGCCTATCATTTCACAGATTTCCTCCTGACTATGTGAATGAGCAATCAGTACTTCGTTAGAAGGTACGTCTGTTCCAAAATAGCATGGATACAAGAACGGTGGTGAACTAACTCTTACATGCACTTCCGTAGCACCTGCTGCCTTTAACATCTTAATGATATTGGCACAAGTCGTACCGCGCACGATGGAATCATCCACCATGATCACTCTTTTTCCCTTTACAACTTCAGAAAGTACGTTCAATTTAATCTTCACGCTGGATTCTCTCTGACTTTGTTTCGGTTTTATAAAGGTTCTTCCGACATAACTGTTCTTATGGAATGCGATTCCATAAGGAATACCAGAACCTTCCGCATATCCTTTGGCTGCAGCAATTCCGGAATCCGGCACTCCTACAACCAGATCAGCTTCGACCGGATAGGATTTTGCCAGCGCTTTTCCGGCAAGAATACGTGAATGATATACATTCATATTGTCAATAACACTGTCCGGACGCGCAAAATATATATATTCGAAGATACAATGAGCTCTTTTCTCTTTCTCCATTACCATGCTCTTATCAGAAGCGATTCCGTCTTTCGTGATAGAAACAATTTCTCCCGGTTCCACATCACGAATGAATTCTGCCCCGATCGCAGATAATGCACAGCTCTCAGATGCCAGAAAATAAGCGTCATCAGCCTTTCCTATACAAAGCGGCTTCAAACCATACGGATCTCTTACTCCGATCAGCTTTCTCGGACTGGCAACTACGATAGCATATGCTCCCTGCATCTTTTTCATCGCGTTTTTTACTGCGCCTTGTACATTTTTCGAGTTGATGCGCTCACGGGCAATATGATATGCAATAACCTCAGAATCATTCTCAGATTGGAAAATGGCTCCTGTCCTTGTCAGCTCGTCCTTTAAGTCTGCCCCATTGACAAGACTTCCATTATAAGATATCGCCAAAGTTCCTTTTACATAATTGATAACCAGAGGCTGTGCGCTCACAGAACCTTTTCCTTTATCTGCCGAATACTGCACATGCCCTACGCCAAGATTTCCCTTCAGTTCGTCAATTGTCTCTTCTGAGAACACATCATTTACCAAACCGGGTCCTTTTTTGGCAGTTATTTTCATCTTTGCACTCGTATCTGTCACAGCGATCCCACATGTCTGCTGACCACGGTGCTGCAAGGCAAACAACCCATAATAGATAGATGACGCTACGTCCTGACCGCTGAAATCATAAGCTCCAAACACTCCGCATTCTTCATGTAAACCACTTTCAAACCGATTGTCTTTCTGCATCTTATTCTCCTTCTTTTCCATTATTCATTGTTTTAAATAGTATCCCTTTTATATCTGACATACGAAATTATAGTACAGGGGGAAATGAAAATCAACATACAGTTTAATCTTCATTAAATTTTCCTAAAAATTCCTGCATCCTCTCATGACCGGAGCCAAATACTTCCTTTGGCGTTCCTTCCACTGCAATAACTCCCTTTTCCATGAAAATGATCCTGTCCGATACATTTTTTGCAAAATTCATCTCATGAGTAACAATAACCATAGTCATATGTTCTGCCGCGAGATCTTTGATTACTTTTAAGATTTCTCCGGTAAGCTCCGGGTCAAGCGCCGATGTAGGTTCGTCAAAGAACAAAATATCCGGCTTCATAGCAAGCGCTCTTGCGATGGAAACTCTTTGCTGCTGCCCGCCGGAAAGCTGGTACGGATAAGCATCCTCCTTATCCTCAAGCCCCATCTTTTTAAGCAGTTCACGCGCTTCTTTCAACACTTGCGCTTTTTCTCTCTTTTGCACCTTTAAAGGCGCGTCGATAATGTTTTTCAAAACAGAATAGTGCGGAAATAAGTTGAAGTTCTGAAATACCAGCCCAAAACTTCCGCCATACTCAATCTCTCCAAAATCCTGCGTTTCAAGCTTCGTCGCACAGCGAAGCAACGTAGATTTCCCGGAACCGGAAGGTCCGATGATCGATACCACCTCTCCCTTTTCTACAGAAAGAGAAATATCCTTTAATACTTCTAAATCACCGAAGCTTTTTCTGACATGTTCCATTTTTAACAATAATCCCATCTTCTTTGCCTCCTATCTGTAGTAATTGAGCCTCTTCTCCACACGTTCCATCAAAAATGCTACGATCAGGTTGAATATATAATAGAAAATTCCTGCGAACAAGAACGGAAGCATATTCGTCTGTGATGCCGCAATCGCCTTTGCCACTGTGAACATCTCCCGGATACCGCCAATGGTAAATGCAAGTGATGTATCTTTCACGAGCGTAATCATCTCATTCGTAACAGATGGTATGATTCTTTTAATCACCTGCGGTAAAATGATTCTTACAAAAGTCTGACCTTTGCTGTATCCTAATATCTTTGCAGCCTCATACTGCCCCTGCGGCATGGATTCTATGCCGCCTCGATAAATCTCCGCAAAATATGCCGCATAATTCAAGATAAATCCAATCGCTACTGCATAGAATTTGTAACTTGTTGAATTTGGAATACCAAACATGTAATACGGTCCAAAATAAATGACCATCAACTGAAGCATAAGCGGCGTTCCGCGTAATACCGATATGTAAAACTTTGTCACAAACCGCAATAACGGATTCTTAGATATTCTTCCGAATGATATGAAAAGTCCCAGCGGCAGTGAAAAGACAAGTGTAGCTGCGAAAATAAGCAGCGAAACCACTGCCCCTTCGCCCAACATCTTAAACATAACTGAAATAGACATAAAATTCTCCTTCTCGCAGAAAATGAGCCGTCTTACGACGACTCTTTTTCTATTTTATTTTCTTATTTACCAATTGTTGTAATATCTTCTCCAAACCATTTTGTAGAAATCTCGGCCATCGTTCCGTCAGCTGCCATTTCTTTCAAAACTTTCTGGATCTGATCTCTTACTGCTTCATTCCCTTTCGCAAAACCAACACCGTATTCCTCTGCCGAAATCTCTTCTTCGAGAATCACAAAATCAGCTTTACGTTTCTCAATCTGATAACTTGCTACTACGATGTCCATCGCAACGGCATCTACTGCACCTGATTCCAAATCCATAAATCCTGTATTATAATCCGGTATGGTCTGAAGTAATGCAAAGCTATCTTTGAGTTCTGTATTATCATTCAATGCCGCTTCTGCGGAAGAATCTGTCTGTACATCGACTACTTTACCTGCAAGGTCTGCTTTTGATTTGATACCGGAATTTCCTCTTACGACAAATACCTGCTTATTGTCCAGATATGCATCCGTCCATGTGTAATCATCTTCACGTCCGTTCATCGTAAATCCATTCCAAATACAGTCAATCTCTCCAGAGCCAAGAGTTGCATCTTTGGAATCCCATGCGATTGGCTGCGCAACAAATTCCAAATCCAATCTCTCACACACTTCCTCTGCAAGTTCCAAATCGAATCCTGTGTATTCCCCATCATCTCCTACGAATCCCATCGGCGGGAAATCCTGGTCAAATCCGACAATGAACTTGTCTCCTGCTTTTTTTTCCTCGAACTTTACTTCCTTTTGGTTCTTTGCGGAATCATTATTTTTCTTTTCGTCTTTTCCACATCCAACAAACACTCCTGTCACAGTAAGTGCCATCGCCAGTACGATTGCAAGTTTCTTTTTCATTTTCTCTTCCTCCGTCTGCTTTATTATATTAGTAATTGACTACTCTACTTCACTAAACTACCATGTGATAATACCACACTTTCCAGGAACTGTCAAACACTAGTTTTCCTAGGCATCTTCGTTCTTTCGGTACTGTTCTTTCCAAGTCTCCAGCAACTCCTCGTCATGCACTTCCTCTTCTGTTCTATCCACAGACTCAAGGTATATCGCCAGTTCTTGCTCAATCTCCATAAACATACTGTTCTTCAGCAGAAATTCATGATATTCCATCGGGTTCATAAAGTTCCTGCAACAGTAAATATATGCTTTTATCAATGAATCATCCTGACAGATTTGGTATGCCTTTCGATAAATACTTGCCGCTTCTTCATATAAAAACAGCCTCCCGTAAGCCGCCGCCATACAGGCATATACTTTCCCGTAAAATTTATCGTCTACGCTATCGTCACGTTCATCATGAATGATGGAGTGATACACCAGGATTGCCGCTTCCAGTTCTCCGCTCTCAAATAACGTATCTCCTTTGTATTTCCTCTTCTCTACTTCTTTTTGATCTTTTAGCTTGTCCAGAATACTTTCCAGCCTTGTGATCTCAGCCGCCGTATAAAGCCTGGTGCTTTTCAGAATCGTTAATACAAACTGTTCCAGTGAACCATGACGTTTCATGGACCGGCGAAGCGTTTCCGCAAGTTCGCGCAAATGCAGCTCTTCCTCCAGCCATGCACAAAGCTGTTCATTCATAATTGTATAGTCCACCAGGTACAGATGATTGCAAAGGTAATAACAAAGCTCTTCTATTGTGTAAATCCTTTTATGCAGACGAACCAGTTCATACGGCTGTACTGCTTTTGTTCTATGACAAAGAATTAAACTGCCCATTACTTCCTCCTAAATGTATCACTTGTTCTATTTCATATCCGCTCGAAGCAAAAAAATCGCCAAACCCCATATCTGATATCATGATTTTACAAGTTTGTTCATCCATAAATAACAGCTTTAACTGTATGCGGACAGAATAATTCTTTCGCTTTGGGAATATATCAAGCGGAACTTTTAAAATTTCTTTTTCTCCGCCGGATAATGGTTCTATCAAAAGCTCCATCTCCTGGCGGTCATCTACGATCAATTCCCATTCTCCATCCGATTCGTACCAATGTGACCCCCATGTAACGATCGGCTCCCATTTTTCTTCGCTTTCTGCGCGAACCCGGATCGATATCTGGTCGGTCATCTTTGTATCATCCATATAGATCGGTCCGCCGGTATATTGTTTGTAGCGACGGTAAGTTGCATAACATGCGCCTTTACTGTAAAGATTATTGCCTATAAATGCTCTTCTTCCATTGCACAAAAAACGCAAGGAATGCGGATACCAGTTATTATCGAATCCTTCTCCGGTCAGATACACCGAAGAAATCAATTTCTTCTCAAACACACTTTCAATAAAATTCAGGAAACAAGTATCCGCATCTTTTGCCTTGTCTACATTTAATACCGGATATACCGCCTCCAACTCTCTCATCTTCGCACTTGCCACTTTATCTACGGTCACAAATTCCTGCGCATGCGTAATTTTTGGCTGAAGCCTTCTAAGCATATAGGCTTTCACCTGCCGCTTATCACAATAAAACAGCGCCGATTCATACTGCCATAACTCTTTTGGCTGATAAAACATATACTGACAGAAGCTTTCTTTATAATCCTGCACATAGGTATGCCGTTTATCAACCTTCATACGCTGTGCAATTCCCTTTAAGATTTTTACGATATCTACGCTCATATCCGGAACAGAAAATGTAATCGCTTCTATTTTTTCAAATGGTTCCAACGACATCTCTATAAATTTTGCAAGAAGCCAAACCGGCTCATAGGTCTCTTTCCCAATCAGAATCTTCTCCTGCGACAGACATTTCCCTAATAGTCCTGATACAGAATGCCCCTTCCTCTTCGCTTCCAGACGCTTTGCTTCTTTTCCGTAATGCCAGCTTTTTTCGCTATAATTAAGTATCAGTGGAATCTGATAATTTTCAGTCGCCGTCTCCAAGGTCTGCGGCTCCTGCAGTTCTTCGTTATAAAAACTAATCTGACAATATCTATCATTTAAGTCATATCCTATTATGCTTCCATCTCCCATGCTGCCATGACCTCCTATCCTTCATACAACTGAAAAATTTCTTTTGCCGCCTTATCTTCTTTTAAATATTCGAACATCATCTCTCTTCGTTCGGCTCCGCTATGTTCCAGCATCCTATTAATACGTCCATATCGTCCGATCCATGCTTTCGGACTTTTCGCCTCACAGCTTTTTCGGTCCGTCGGCATCTCCATATCTCCAAATGTCTCCCGGAACTGATAATACAATGTCTCATTTGCATATAAGACAAATTCTTTCACATAAATATTCTCATACATCGGAGTCAGAACCTCAGACTGATAGTCCATGCCTTCTGCCTCAGACTGATTCAGCTGATAAGTGATACGCACTTTCCCATTGCCGGATGCATGATATTCTACCAATGTTTTATCGTAGAGCTGCATTTCCCGCAACCAGGATTCTTCGTATTTCATATAAAATGAAAACAGCAGATTCTTTTCGCGCATCTCATAGAGATATCTTTTCAGTAAAACCCCCGTCTCCTCATCATATTCCTGCTCTGAATAATATTTCAAAAGTGCGAGTTTACAAATATCTGCCAAAGTCTCTCTATTTTTGTACTCATTTAAAATGATCTCAAAAATACAAGCGTCTACTTTTCTGTCTTTAATCATATATTCTCTGGAAACATATGCAAGATAAGCCTGTTTCAACCGAAAATACGGCGTTCCCATATAATAATCTTCAAATATTCTTTCTTCTCCGATAAGTTCTTCTGCAAAGAGCATCTGCGTGATAATGCGCTCTGAAAGTTTCTTTGTGGAAATCTCATAGTCTTTCGCCGTATAATAAATCCGCTTCATATTCTTTGTGGCTCCGCAATAGTACTCTGCAAGATAGGTCAGTATTACTTTGTCATATTGTCCGCGTACATAGAGCATAAAACAAAGGTGCGTAAGCGTTTCATCTTCTTCATAATTGTCATCTCTTACTTTTCTGCTGCAGAATCTTAAAATATCCTGCTCTTTGAACGCTTTCATGCCTTTCCTTCGAATACTTTCAAGCGTAAGCTCCGTCTGGTCCTGACTAAGCTTTGGCACTTCTACTGTCTCTTTGTAATTCTTGCATAATTCCAGGAAATATGGCTCATAGAACATGCGTCTGGTCTCATATGGTACCGTATCCGTATAATAACGCCCATCTTTAGACTCCCATACGATTCTTGCATCTTTGCCGCGCAGCAAAATCTTAGTACTGTCCAAATCATATGGCACATGCTGTCTGATTACCCCATCCTTTTCGATTACCATGACCCACTTCATATCCGGCACTTTTGTCTTAATTTCATAGGTGCTGCAAATATCTCTTAATGCTTCCATTCTTCCGGGCGTCATCTTTTCTTCCTGGATAAATCTTCGATAAATCACACGAAGCGCCGGTGTAATGTGTCTTTTTTCCAGCTGTTCCCATGCAAATGCCTCTATTCGTTCCTTGTAATTCGCATAAAGGTCGCTGCCTTCTTCTTCGAAAGTAATAAGATTGGCATAAAGCATCGCCTCTCTCTGATACGGAAGCGTACTGCCGTACATAAAATACAGATATATGGTTCTTGGCAATACACGCTGCATCTTACGTTCACTTACGGAGAGCATATAATATTCATATAGCTGAGAAATCTTAAGTTCATTTTCTACAGCCCGTTCATACCATTTAAAATATTGCGGCATACACTTATTTCCTTTGATAAGCTGCGTACAGATTGCCGCCAAGATCATTGTCTCATCATATATTTTATACAGGCTTATCATTGCCCGCACTAAATGTGCGCTGTATGCTTTCTGCTGAAGTATGATCTCTGCCACATAAAGCGCAAATTCTTTTGAAATCAATCTATATTTTGCTGCAAAATTCAATATCTGAATCTCGAATGGTCCAAGCTTTTTCATTGCATCCCATTTTTGTTCGTAGGTCCGAAACGCATCCAAATAAAATAACGTTGCATTTGTATCATAAAAAAACTGCTGCTCCATGACCCTTAATTTCTCACTGACATTTTTATATTTCGGATCCAGATGCGTGATCATACTCAGTAATTTCCATGATTTTGGACATTTCGCATACAATTTTTTCAGCTCTTCCATTACACGCTCTGTATGTTTTCCTTCTTTCTTCACACATGCTGTCAAAAACAGATAATATGCATTCGTCTCCAGACTTCTGCCAGGGTCGTGCGGACGATACTCATAATGCTCCAAAATCCATTTAGCATCTTCGTCTTCTCCCATAGAAAGATATATCTGTGCCTGCAAGAGCTGATATCTTCCGTCCTTTGGAAACTTCTCGTGAAGCTGGCGCAGCCTCGCAATCGTCTCTGTTGCCCACAAATTCTTCGCCTTTTGTCCGCTTTCACTTGACAATAGTTCTTTTATGATCTGTGCCTGTACAAATGTACTTTCCAGAATCTGTTTCTGCATCGGAGGCTGATATACGTCTACGTTATAGACCAGTCTTTCATACGGCGTCACAAATATTATGCGCCCAAAATTATGTCCGGTGTGCAGTTTTCTGTCATCGATTTTATATTCGAATGTATAAAACATCCCGATAAAATTATCTGTGGATAATTCTGTCTGCTCTGCACAGAGAAATTTCCCATCCGTTTCCACACGGATCGGCATAAATCCCCATGTATTTTTCGTAATCGTAATCGTCTCTTTTATTGGCTCTGTCAGGTCTGAAAAATATTTTTCATCCTCTGACAGCATAAGGTAAATGCGTTCCTTTTGTTTGGTTCCTACTAAAAATTCTTCCATTGCCTGTTCACTTAAGGACCATTTCCTCATATTGTCATACAAATTGTAATTTCTTTTCTCTTCGTATTTTAAAATTTCATAAAAATCTCTGGAACGAAACAATCTATGAGCTTCCTCATAATCTTCCAATGCAAGGTTCCTGAAATTCTTCATATTCTGAATCTTACCAAAATCTGTCATAATATACGGCTTCTCAACTACTACCGTATAACCGAGTTCATACTCTCCACCGTTGCACACGATCGTAAAATTCCCCTGTTCTACATAACCAGGCTCCAAATCCGTTCCGTCATACGTAAACTGCACCAGTACCGGATTCCCCTCAAATCCTTCCTCTGCAAGATGTACACGAAATGAAGACGGGTAGATAAGTCCTCTTATGACTTCCTCCGTCCTGCTTTCAATCCGAAAACTTCCTTTATAAATCTCCCCTTCTCCAATCATGATCATAATGTTGGTTTCAGGAAATATAATGTCCGGCCGCTCAAAATCAAAGCTTCCTTTTGCAAATTTTTTAATCTTATTTTTCATAATTTTTATCTGCCGCCCCTTGATATCATTGCATTTTTATCCAATTACGCTATAATAGACTATTATAACATTAAACAGTATTTAAAAGCAATGAGGAACAGCTATGAATATCAAACCAAGTTTTCACGGAAGTGATCTAGAACAAATAGAAACTTATTACGGAATTGCAAAAGAAGAGATGATAAGCTTTGGCGCTAACGTCAATCCTTTAGGTATCTCTTCCAAAGTAACCGAAGCATTAAAACAACGCCTGGATGTTATTACCCGATATCCGGACCGAGATTATAAGGACTTAAGAAATGTGATCGCCGCCTACTGTCATACCGACAGCTCTTATGTAGCAGTCGGCAATGGCTCTACGGAGTTAATCTCACTTTTGATTTCCAGCCGGATGCCGAAAAAAGCATTCGTGCTTGGACCAACCTACTCCGAATATGGGCGTGAACTAAAACTTTCAGGTGCAAAAACCAGACAGTATCTTTTAAAAGAATCTCTTGATTTTCGTTTGGATGTAAATGATTTTCTTGCTCAGATGCCGGATGATACCGATCTGGTCATCATCTGTAACCCGAATAATCCAACCTCTTCCGCTCTTACTTTAGAAGAAATGCGTAAGATCGTATCCGAATGTGCAAAGCATGATATTTTTGTCATGGTGGATGAGACATACGCAGAATTTGCACCGTCCTTAGATGAGGTCAGTTCCATCCCTCTTGCAACGGACTACGAAAACCTTATGATTCTTCGCGGCGTCTCTAAGTTTTTTGCCGCTCCGGGACTTCGTCTCGGCTACGGAATCACAAGCAGCCAAGATTTTCTTAACACTTTAAGAGAGCGGCAGATTCCATGGAGCCTTAACAGCTTTGGCGCACTTGCCGGAGAGCTGATGCTTGCCGATCATGACCATATCCGCCGCACGAAGGAATTAATCTCTTCCGAGCGCGAACGCATGATAAAAGAGATTTCTACCTGGAAATGCGCAAAACTTTATCCGGCCTATGGAAATTTTCTATTCCTTAAAATCTGTGAACAGAATTTAAGTTCCTTTGATGTGTTCGAATATCTCATCCGGAAAAAGCTGATGATCAGAGACTGCTCTTCCTTCGATGGACTGGACGGCGAATTTATACGTTTCTGCGTGATGAATCCGGAAGATAATGACAGGTTATTGTATTACTTAAAAGAGTTATTAGGGTAGATTTTTGTTCTCTACCCCTTTTTCTCTACAATTTTATAGTATTCCCTTGCTGTCAGTCCATACACGATTGCGTAAACTATGACGAATACAAGCATCGTTACTGCAGTTCCTGTCATAAATAATTTTGTGTTAGACAGATTGAGCATTGCCATAAGCTGTTTTATGATGTTAAATGCTGCTGCCACATGGATTCCGGCAAGGATAACCGGCAGGAAGAATACCATCAGTACCTGGCTTTTGATACTTTGACGTACTTCATGTTTACTCATACCAACTTTCTGCATGATTTCAAATCTTCCGGCATCTTCATATCCTTCGGATATCTGCTTATAGTAAATGATAAGCACGGCTGCCATCATAAATACCGTTCCAAGCAAGATACCAAGGAATAAAAATCCACCATACATTGAATAGAAGCTCTGTCTGTTTTCTTCTCTTCCTTCACAGTACAAATTATAATCCTCATCTTTTCCAAGGTTGCCGATTACTTGCATTGCCTTTTCTTCTTCCTCAAGTGTTCCTCTCTTTGTATCGAATCCATAAAAATAGTTGAAACTGTTTATTTCGATGATATCATTCATACTGTCCGCCAGACGAACGGCATCCTGACCGTTCATAACAAGGATGTATACATCTCCTAATATAGACGTAACTTTTCCCGGAACCGGACACTCTTCCAAATGTTTCTTGATCTTCCACGTCTCATCTTGGATTTTTACCTCATCTTCCATTATTTGCGTACCTCTTAAGGCATACATATAAAGTTCATTCTCTCCAAGTTCCACGTCTTTTTTCGTAAGCTTCTCATAATCACGTACATCCAAAAATGTAATCATTGCGATGTCTCTTGCATGCATATTCTGATGCGTCGCGCTGATACGATTCCCTATCACTTCTGCTGAAGTTATAAGATAACGATATTCTTCCAAATTATTTCTTTCAATTCCTGCCGCATCCAGTTCTTTTTCTGCCTTCTCCAAAAATATCGGAACATCTTCATAATCAAGTTCTTGCACTACGGTATTTACACCCTTTTCATACCGGCTCTTCAATGCATCATCCAGCCCTACATATAAAGAAACCGTAGTCGACACCATAACAAGCACCATAGTTGACAATACACAGATGTTTGCAAGCCCCACCGCATTTTGTCTCATACGATAAATCATTCCTGACACGCTTACGAAATGCTTCGGATGATAATAAAACTTTTTATTCTTACGCAAAATTTTCAGAACCAAAATGCTGCCTGCAATGAACAAACAATAAGTTCCGATAACAACCAGCAAGACTGCCACAAAAAACAAGGAAACCGCTTCCATGGAGGTTTTCACAGTATTTGCAATATAATATCCAGTCCCAAGACAGATAAAGCCCAGCAAAGCTATGATCCATTTTGTCTTCGGCTCCTTCTCTCCGACCTGGCTGCCGTGAAGTAGCTCAATCGGATTTGAAAGATGAATTTTCCTAAAATTATGAAACAAAATGATAAGATATATCAGGACAAAGAGCGCCAGGGTAGAAAAAATTCCCGGCACACATATTTCAAACCCAAGTACGACTTCAAAATCCAATATCCGAAGCAACACAAGAAACATCATTTTGTAAAGGATAACTCCAACTAAAAGCCCTCCTGCGATACTAAATGCAGACACATAAATCGTCTCCAGGAACAACACTTTTGTGATATGTCTTTTCTCCATACCCAATATATTAAATAATCCAAATTCCTTTTTTCTTCGTTTCATCAGGAAACTATTCGTATAGAATAAAAAGATTGCCGCAAACACTCCAATGATAACATTTCCAAACCGCATCAGAAGCACCACCATATCAAATCCCGGAAGCTTCTTAAGATTCGTATTCATTCCCAATGCAAACATGATATAAAACATTGCGATTGTACCAATGGAAGCCAGTATATATGGAATATAGGACTTGGCATTCTTCTTGATGTTGTCCTTTGCGATTCTGCTGTAAAATCCTTTACTCATGTTTTCCACCACCTGTCGCGATCATTGTAAGTGTATCGGATATTTTCTGATACATTTCTTCGTTAGTACAGCCTCCCCTGTAAATCTGATGAAACACCTGACCGTCCTTGATAAATAACACGCGTTTCGCATGACTTGCTGCTTTTGTACTGTGCGTTACCATAAGAATTGTCTGCCCATCCGCATTGATATCGGAAAATATCTCCAAGAGCTGATCTGCCGCCCTCGAATCCAATGCTCCGGTGGGTTCGTCTGCAAGCACAAGCTTCGGTCCGGTGATCAACGCCCTGGCAACTGCCGCTCTTTGCTTTTGTCCGCCGGACACTTCGTATGGAAATTTCGCAAGAAGCCCTCCAATCTCCAGTTTTCTCGCAATTGGCAAAAGACGTTTTTGCATTTCCTCGTACTTTTTACCTGCCAGTACCAGCGGCAGAAAAATATTATCCTGCAAGGAAAACGTATCCAATAAATTAAAATCCTGAAATACAAATCCTAATTGATTCCTCCGAAATGCTGCTATATCACGTTCTTTTATTCTCGCAATATCCTCGCCCATCAGCAACACATTTCCGGATGTCGGTTTGTCAAGTGCCGCCAATATATTAAGAAGCGTTGTCTTGCCGGACCCTGATTCCCCCATGATTGCCACATACTCTCCTTCTTCCACAGAAAATGTAACATTGGACAATGCCTGCACCTTATGTCCACCGAATCTTGTTGTGTATATCTTTTTTAATTGGTTCACTTCTAAAATCGTCATAATCTTTTTACCTCCCTTTATGGCTACAGTATAATCCAAAATGAAGTTCCTCTGCCATAACTTCGACTTACATTTTCTTTTCATTTGTGACATTTTTGAAAGGTTTACTTTCCCGGACCTTAAAAAGAACCTATGGGATTTCTCCCACAGGCTCTGATATTTTCAATCCTATTTATTATTTTTCTTTTTTGTTGCATATGCTCCAGCCAACACCATTGTGCCCATTAAAATTGTTAATATGTATATGCTTACATGTGCTTCATCTCCTGTTTTCGGTGGAGTTGTCTGACCTGGCTTAGACGGCTTAGACGGTTCTTCCGGCTTTTCCGGTTTCGCAGTATTGGGTTCCCACAATGCCGTAAATACTGTATTTTGGGTAACCTTGATTACTTCTCCTGCCTTGTACTGCTTGGCTCCGTCTGACCATCCAAGGAATTTATAACCCGCTCTTTGATATGTAGGAAGTGTGATGCTTCTGCTCTTAACCGTAAGGCTGCGATCATCATATCCATTTTTCAATGTAATGATCACATTGGAATTTGGATCTGTAAGATCAGTCACTACATCACCCCATACCGCTTTTGCTAATGCATCTTCTACACTTTCGTAATAGCTATATGGAACATTACTACCTGCTTTCATCAATTCTGCTGTGAGATTCTCAGATAAGTACTTTTTTTCTACTGGGTCTGAATAATTTCCCCCATGAACAAAGTGCTCAACATCTTCACTGTAGACTGCCTCGCTTCCTCCATTAATTGCTTCAAATGCTCCTGCTGCTATATTGATTTCAACTTTCTCAATTGCTTCTGCTTCGTTTTTTTCCGGATTGGCTTCATACAACGCGCTGTATCCTTGAATTGTGCCGCCTTCGATATTCACAATCACCGGAAGTTTGGTGCTATGCTGGATCACTGCGATTCCTGCACCTGTAGTTGTATTTCCGCTCTCACTTGGGTACACTTCTAACGGAGCAGCCGTTCCTTTAATAACTGCACTGCCGCTTACATTTAACTCTCCTGCACGAATCTCGATACCGGTCGGACCTGTGATCGTACCTCCTAAGATATTCATTGTACCTAATTGCGGATGATAGATTCCTAACTCCCCGCCATTGATCGTTCCATTATAAATCGTAATTTCCGTTCCATGCTGACTTCCGTTTCCGGAAATACCGATGATTTCTCCGGAAATGCTTCCGCCATTTACCGTAAGCTTAGAGACTTTGGAAACGTTTTCCAGGTTAGGATCCAAGGATGCTCCTGCCACCACGATTCCTTGCTTTTCAGCCGTAATCTCTGTACCTTCTTCAATGACAGCTTCTCCCCAGACGCCGGCCTGACCAACCTGTATTCCCTTTGCTCCGGATATTTTCAGATTTTTTGTTGTAATCTTAGCTTCAGACGTTATTAAAAGGGATTTTTGAGTGGTTCCCGCAACGCTTCCGTTTTGAAGTGTCAATTCACTGCCTTCATCAATGACTACGATTGCAAAATTATTATTGTTCTGAATCAAAGTATGTCCGCCAAGGTCAATCGTAACTTTTTTTCCATACTCGATCCAGATATTGCCGTCAAGTTCTATATCTTTTTGTACATAGATGACTGCCCCTTCTGCGGCGTCTGCTACTGCGTCATAAATCGTCTCATATTCTTTTTCACCAATTTTAGCAGCTATCTCTGTTACTTCCTGGCCAGGCTCTTCTGCTGCATCCTGTGTATTTTTATATCCCATCTCTCTTATACAAACATCTGTTGCAACATAATCCGCCTTATTCTTGGCGCCTCTGTCATCTGCTGATACTGTAATTCCGGATGCGAAAGTCATGATCATAATAACCGTAAGACAAAGCGCTGCAAATCTTTTCTTTTTTGTTTCCTTCATAATGATTTCCTTTCCTATCTATCTAACTATCATTTTCCATTTTTTAGCAACTACATATAGTATATCCCTCTTTCTATTTGCATGCAATCCTTTTTACTCAATCTCTACCTTTCTCGTTGTAAAATCAATCGTGACCATAGTTCCTTTTTCTGGCTTAGATTCAATAGAAATCTTATGATTTAGTTTCTCCATGATCTCCCTGCACAAATACAAACCTATCCCGGTTGCTTTATACTCCATACGTCCGTTATATCCGGTGAATCCTCTCTCGAACACCCGCGGAAGATCTTCTTTTGCGATACCGATTCCGGTGTCACTGATATACAGCTTCTCATCCTCTGCCATAATTCGAATCGTACCGCCTGACTTCGTATACTTCAAAGCATTAGAAAGAATCTGCTCAATGACGAAAACGCTCCACTTTTCATCTGTAAGCACCACACTGGAAAATGGTTGGAATTCTAACTTAATCTTCTTACGTATAAAGGAACTGCTGTATTTATGGACCGCCTCTCTTGCAATCTCATAAAGCTGTATTTTGTGGAGCACAAGATCTGTATTGATATCTTCCATCCGCAGATAGGAAAGTACCATTTCTACATACTGCTCAATACGAAACAGCTCCTCTTCCAATTCCCTCTTATCTAATTGCGCCTCAGTCTGCAAAAGCAATCTCATCGCCGCAATCGGCGTCTTGATCTGGTGTGCCCACATCGTATAATAGTCCTTTGCCTCTTTCCATCTTTTCTGATGAAAAGCGGCGTCATCATCATATTGCTGCTTAAGCGCCAGCATTGCTTCCTGATAATAATACTCTTGTACGTTTGATGCATTTGGATACCATGTCCGGTCACAATACGGCTGGATTTCAAGACGCTTGAGCATCTCCATCTTGTCTTTCCACCTATGATATCCGGATATCATCACCACAACTCCGGCCATACTTCCCATAAGCACGATATATACATATGCCTCATATGGCAGCTGGTATAGATAAAACACACTTCCGGTAATCAAATACAAACATAGCATCAAAACAATTACTTTTGGCTGCTGCGTCACATACGTTACAAATCCAGTCTTCTTCTCCATTTATCTCTCCTACTCTACTATATATCCAACGCCTTTTTTTGTCCTGATATAATCTTTTAGTCCCACCTGCTCTAACTTTTTACGAAGTCTTGTCACATTCACCGTAAGCGTATTATCATCCACATAGCTGTCGGTCTCCCAAAGCCTTTTCATAATATCCTCTCTGGCCACAATTTTTCCGCTATGCTCCAGAAGAATTTCCAATATCTTAAATTCATTTTTGGTAAGTTCTAATCTTTCCTCTCCAAATGTAATGGTTGCATCCAGAAGATTCAGAATCACACCATTATGCTCCATCGCATTCATCGTTCCCTGATATGCATAGGCTCTTCGAAACATCGCCTGTACCTTTGCAGTAATAACATTTAAGTCAAATGGTTTTTCAATAAAATCATCTCCGCCCATATTCATTGCCATTACAATATTCATGTTGTCCGATGCCGATGACAAAAACAATACCGGAACATTTGAAATCTTTCGAAGCTCCTGACACCAATGGAATCCATTATAAAACGGCAGCATAATATCCAAAATCACAAGCTCTGGAGAAAATTTTATCACATGTTCCATCACATTTTTGAAATCCGTCACACACTGTGCGTCATAATTCCATTTTTGCAAATGTGAACAAAGCGCCTTTGCAATCGTCTGATCATCTTCAATAATCAAAATCCTGTACATCTTCTCTGCCTTCCCATCTTTTATTTTTGTTTTACTGATATTCCCAGTAAATAGTAATACGATTTGTTTCTTCTTGTTTCATATATCCGTAATTTACCAGATCGAGTTCATATTTTCTTCCCAGATACTGTGCCATCTCTTCGAGCAGCTCATCGAAAATAACCGCATATCCTTCTTCATATACATTTGCATCCGCAAATTTAAAATCCACAGATTCCTGCTGCCAATCAATTGCTTCTTTAAGCGCATTTCTTATCCGTTCTTTATCTGCTGTTTCATAATACATACCATTTAATTTGTAGTATTCCTTATCCATACTATCACATACCGGATAAGTATAATCGGCAGATAACGTATGAGTCACAAACAGCTCACTATCCGGGCAGCAAAGATAATCATAAGAAATCGTCTCTGCCTCTTCTCTTTGTTCTTGCTTTAAGAAAACAGGATCTCCCCACGTCGTGTCTACATGATAAAATGCCCCGTCGCATTGTACGATATTCCATGCATGTGATTCCTGACCGGATGCGGTACCAATTACATAAATACTATAAATTCCCATTCTTTCCAACAAATACTGTGTTGTTCTCGCATATCCTGCACAAACTGACTTTTTATTCACCAATACGCTGTAAATATTCTGATTATCCGGCGCTTCTAACTCATATTCTGTTGTATCAATAATATATTCATATACCCTTTTTATTCTTTCGTATTCGCTTCCATCTATTCCAATTATATCTAAGCATTCCTTTACTGCTGCCTCTACTTGCTGTTTGCGCATTACCCGCTCTTCCCCGACGCTGGTATACGTTGGAGATAATATGGAATAACCATTCTCTCCCTCATAAGAAGCGGTCTCACAGCTCCCATCACACCAGAAGAATTCCGGGTAATCCATTAATACCATCTGATAAATCTGATTAACTAGTGTCGCCTCCTGACTCCTCACAGTAATTTCTTCTTTTTCCTCTTTTAACCCTGCCGCTATCTCTTCATATATTGTCTTTTCCTCTTCGGATAAGAGTGAATAATAATATTTTTCTGTCAGATTTTCTTTCTCTTCTTCCGTCAGCTCGCTCACTTCCTGCATGACGGCTTCTATCTGCTGCTCCGACACATATTCCTGATATTCTCTATAGATAAGTCTTCCTGCCTTTTGCAATATCAATAATACAACTACTAAAATAACAACTTGAAAAACTCTTTTCTTTCTTTTACCTGTGTGTTTCATTTGACTCCCCTTATATCACATTTTGTTTCCTTTATTTTCCATTATATGACAACCGCATCAAATGCACAACCTGCATCTTTCCACATATATTATTATGATAAGAATAAATATTGAGGTAATGCTATGAATACCAAGTTATCCTCTGCCCAGGCAGATACTCCGGACACTGGAAAGCTGCAAATCAACGTCAGCTCCTCCGTCACCGCTTATCCCGTTACAGATGCTACGATCTCCATCTCTTACACCGGAATTCCAGAAAATACCCTGGAAGTTGTTGAGACCAACTCGTCCGGTCAGACAGATGTTCTTGATCTTGCTGCTCCGCCAGTCGAATACAGTCTGGACGAAAACAATACCAAACAACCTTACTCCGAATACACGCTTCAGGTAAGCGCTCCCGGCTTCGAACCCATAAGTATCTCCGGCACAGAAATATTATCCAACGTAACTGCCATCCAGAACATCCTACTCCAGCCAGAGGATACCCCGCGAGAACAGGAAGATGTCTACGTCATTCCTGCCCATACTTTATATGGCAATTATCCTCCTAAAATTGCTGAAGATGAAATAAAGCCAGTCACGGAAACCGGAGAAATCGTACTTAGCCGTGTGGTTGTACCGGAATATATCGTTGTACACGATGGTTCCCCACGAGACCGTACTGCCCAAAATTACTACGTAAAATATAAGGACTATATTAAAAATGTAGCCTCCAGTGAAATCTACGCGACCTGGCCTGATAATACCATCCGCGCAAATGTTCTTGCAATTATGTCATTTACGTTAAATCGTGTTTACACGGAGTGGTACCGCAATCAGGGTCTTGATTTTACCATCACTTCTTCTACTGCCTTTGACCACAAATGGATTAACAAACGCAATATTTTTGATTCTATTTCCAGAATTGTAGATGAGGTGTTCTCAAACTATCTATCAAGGCCAAATGTAAGACAGCCAATCCTCACTCAGTATTGTGACGGAAAACGAGTACAATGTCCGAACTGGATGACGCAATGGGGTTCTAAATATCTTGGAGATCAAGATTATTCTACGATTGATATTCTGCGCTATTATTACGGCGATGATATGTACATCAATACCGCCCAGGAAATCTCCGGTGTTCCATCTTCCTGGCCTGGATATATCTTGGAAATTGGTTCCTCCGGCGACAAAATCCGCCAGATACAGGAACAGCTTAATGTAATCGCTGGTGCATATCCTGCTCTTCCGAAAATCAACGCAGACGGCATCTACGGTCCTGCTACCGCGAATGCCGTTCGCGAATTCCAGTCTATCTTCGGGCTTCCGGAAACCGGAAAAGTAGACTATTCTACCTGGTATAAAATATCTGAGATTTATGTGGGCGTATCCAGGATTGCAGAATTAAATTAAAACGATCATAAAGCAAAACGCCATTGAGTCCAAACCGCAAAGGTTCAGATTCAATGGTGTTTTATTATAGCGCAGCAGGAGGGATTCGAACCCCCGTGCCCAGTTAAGGACCAACGGATTTCGAGACCGTGCCATTCAGCCTCTCTGGCACTGCTGCAAGCTTTTACGTGTAGTATAATATAACACAAAGCCAATTCCAAAGTCAATTAGGAACGCTTCTTTTTTCGAGTTTGCAAAAACAGTACTGCTAAAAGTATCATCGATATCAGTACTGCCACAAAAATTGCCACCAGAAGCGGCTCAATCTGTATCGCATCGGCAGACACACGTGCCGTTCCTGCTACTTTTTTTGTCTCGATTCGATGTCCCCGCACTAACAAACGATGCGTATTGATACTGTAAGGCGTACAAGTCACCAAGGTACAGTAATCCATCCCTTCCTCAATATATAAATCTCCTATTTCCCGAGGTTCCACAATACGAATCTGATCCACTTCATAAGTAAGCGTTTCATCCAGCGTATGGAGCAAAAAAAGATCTCCTTCCACTAACTGGTCCAGATTCGTAAAAAGTTTGGCGCTTGGCAATCCCCGATGACCTGACAGGACACAGTGAGTACTTTCGCCGCCTACCGGAAGACTGCTTCCTTCGATATGTCCTACTCCCGACGCCAGAACCGCATCACTCGTTCCGTGATAAACAGCCAGTTTCGTCTGCAGCACCGGGATTTCAATATATCCCATGATTCCTGTTCCGGATACATCCAAAACTGCATTGTATTCTAAAAGCTCTTCCTCCGAAAGCATAAAACGGGCGCCGATTCGTTTTGTCAGCGCTTCGTTATATTCCCTAGCCTCCCTCAAAAACTGCTCATACTTTGCATCGTCCATATTGGCAATCTCCTGCGTATAATCCGTAATTGCACGGGACTGATGAAAGGAATTCCACCAATCACTGAATGTCGGATACAAAAGAAGCGCCAGACCTGCAAATAATGCAATTGAGAAAAGAAAAGTCGATAAGTGCTTTTTCATACAGGATTCTCCTTACTGCCATAAAAGCCGGGGAACAAAAGCTTCCCGGCTTTTACAGACAAAATTTTAATAAATTAATTTAAAATATCACTTATTCTTCTACACTCATGCGCTTTCTCACAACAAAGAATATAGCTGCTCCCAGAAGCAGGATTGAGCCAAGCACATAGAAAATTACTGTGCCAGTGCCGCCGGTAGATGGCAACTCGATACCCGTTTTATTAAGAACGGCAACCGGAGTAGCCGCAATCTCGCTAATATCAAAGCTAACGTCAATTGTGGTCTCTGTATGCTCGCTTGCCACACTACCATCAGCATTCAAATAAATCGTAGTTTTTGTCGTTGTTTCTCCAGTTTTCACAGGTGTTACTTTAATAGCCTCAGCGAGTATATTATATCCATCCGGAGCTTTAACTTCTGTAATCTCCTGCTCTTCGCCAGCTTTCAGACCCTTCACAATAATCAAACCATTCTTTGGAGTTGTCACTGTTTTCGTCAAATCAGTTCCATCTGTAGTGCCTGCATAAACATATGCACCATCTGTATCTGTTGTCTTTTTTACGAAAAATGGGAGTTGAAACGTAGCACCTTCCAAAGTTTCACCCTTTTCATTTACCTTCTTCAACGCAAATGCATATGTATAAATAGTATCTTCAGCTGTCAAGTTATCTTCTTCTGGCTCACTACTGTTCTCAGTTGTCCACTGAAGCATTACCGTATTCGTATTTCCTGCACCGTCAATTGCTGCCTTATCCGTCACAGTTGCTGTATATGTAATAGTGATAGTAGCCCCATTATCATACAAAAAGTTACCATCTTTATCACACCAGTCAAGTACAATTTTATTCTCAGTTGTCCCATCTTCTTTTTGCACTTTAGTAAACTGTGGTGTTTGCGCAGGATCTCCTACCGTGATAGGTTTGTCGCTTCCATCTTTTCCCTTAACAGTAATGCTTGTTACATTCACATTAGTTAAAAAGTCTTTCCAAGTATCAGTAATCGTATAAGAAACAACTTTCTTCGCATCCGTACCGCTGCCAACATAGTTAGAAGTATTAAATGTAACTGTATATGTAACCGTATCTCCGATTTTAACGTTATCGTTATCAACTTTTTTCACTAAACTATTTGGTCCGGTACTGTTTTTATCAACAACAACTGCATCAGGATTCGTGGAATCTACAGTAATTGCTTTTCCTCCGTCTTGAGTGCTGGTCATAACATAATATCCGTATTTAAGGCTCTTAAATACCAATGCAGTACCATCACCTACTGCTGTAGCCACCGGTTTTACTCCACTAGTTTCTGCCCACTCTTTCAATGCCGTTTTAAGATCTTCACTCATTTCCTTATTTTCAGCAGCTGGATCTTTCCATGCGGCATCTGTTGGTGTAATATATCCATTTGAATCAGCGCTAAAAAATGTTTTCAAAGTATCCGGAACCGTTCCGGTATAAGCAATCGAATCTGTTTTTTCAGAAACCGTAGCATCAAACAGGCGATACAGCTTATACTCTTCACCTTTGGCGGCATTTTGAACTGTAATAGAACCATTTCCTTGATTATCCACATTTTCAGGAATTACATCTTGTGCTAATGCAGCAATACTTAATGATAAAATCATTATTAATGATAAAAATAATGCTGATATTTTCTTTTTTGTTTTCATTTCTCTTTCATCCTTTCTAAATTATAATAAATAAAGAATTAATACTATGGACACGATACAAAAGAAACATTGCATCTTTCTATTTCATTACTTTTTCGCGCCTGCGGCCAAGTGTATAGCCTATGCAGGAAATTGCTGTCAGCAACAGCCCTGCAAGATAATACAACATTTTTCCGTGTCCGCCTGTATCCGGCAGCTCATAGCCCTTCGTGTAAAAACCACTGTCGTGATACTTCGATTCATACAGTGTTGTTTCCATCTTTTCTGCCGATGGCATTTCAATTCCTAAAATCACCATCCTTTCCAACTTCTTCTGGCCATTCTCTGAATATACAGGTTTGCCATCCGAATCTTTTGTATCATCTTCGCCCCGATTATACGGAGAAGCGACGAGCTCTGATATTTTTCCGGAAGTCCCATCTACGAAACGCACAGCAAAGACTCCGGCAGGAAGATCGGTAAATTTATACCGCCCCTGTTCATATGTGATAGCCGCACTTGTGTTTGATTCACGCACACTAATCTGCTGACCAGTCTCGACTTCAACCGGCCGTTCCGGATCTCCCTGGAAATAATATGGTTCATAATCTTCTTCCTTATCACGGTCGCCATTTTCTTTCAGTCTTAACAGCTGCACCTTTACGCCGGAAAAGCGGGAAGATTCCATCTCATTTTGAATTCCATCCATATTTTCATCCATCCAGGTCAAACCTTCCAGTGATCGGAAAACAACTTTTTCATTGACAAACTTTGCAGCTACAGTCTGATTGGCTTCTTTGATCGAACCTATCATAATTCTCCTGCCGGAACTTTCATCCCAGCCATCATTTTCTCTTTCTTCCACTCTCCATTTTGTACCTAATGGCAGACCGAGAATCGTCACAGCTTCATCATGACTTAAACAGATATCTTTGCCGCTTTCAATATAACCGGCACGGTCCGTACCAAAATAGTAATACCTATCCTTTAGCTCTTCTCCATTCTTATCCCAGAACGTCACTGTAAAAGTAAAATTTTTCTTATAATCTTCAGCGCTAAGATTCGGTCCGGCAATTTCTTTACGGATTGTTAGCTTACCGGTAGCAGAAGTATCTTTTTTATTTGTAACTACTACGATATTGGACTGGCTAAAAAGACTTGTAATGTTCATATCCCCAAGATCATCCCAATTAACCACATTAGCGTCATGGTATATCGTATCGCCCTTAAGTGCTGCCCCATTTTGTACAATCCGTGCCCGCAGAAAACCTGTGTCAGTAACGAAGAACGGATTCATCGTCTTTCCGCCATCTTCATCATGAAGGCCATAATTTACAACTTTATTAATACCGTAATGAAGATTCATGCTGCGCAGCGCATCAATATCCCCCGTACCCTCTAATTTGTCATCTTCCCAGCCATCATTACTCCACTCTTTTACCGACAAGCTTTCCTGTGTCTGGGCAATCGCAGTAATATCTCTAAGTGTAATGTTTACCATGTCATCGGCAGCATATTTCGTCATCGTCTGCATTAGTTTACCAACGCCTGCCATAACTGTGATGCCATCATCCTTGCTGCCTGCGTCAGCATATATGGAATAAACTCCTAAAATAACCGGTATCTCGGTTTCGTTTATCTTATACCCCTGTGGAGCCTTAGTTTCTTTTAAGATGAATTGTGTACAGTCTGATACTGCCCAAGGCATTTGGGCATAACCAGGTAATACATTTCCATTTTGATCCTTAGGCGGTGATGGCATGAAAATCAATACTCCGTCTTGTCCATCCACAGTCGCAGTAACTCCGGACGCAGCAACATTATCAGTACTGTTTCCTCCTGTATTCTTATACAAAGTAAATGTTGCGCCATTAATGCTCTTGCCGTCCTCGTCTATCTTTCGTACCCGCAGTTCTCGCTGTTCGTTTGGAATGTAAATGATAGATCGGAAATTTCGTTCAAACTGATCTGTATTCAGGAAACTAAAACCACGCTGCTTCGGTTCTCCATCCTCTGCATAAGAGCTTCCATCGGATGGAACCTTACGAATATTTTCACAGATTCCCGAAATCACCTCATCAATAACTTCCTCCTGACTCTTCCCGCTGGTTTCATCGAATCGCTCTAATTCCTTCCTGATTTCTTCCTGAACATACGCTCCAAGTGCATGGTAGCGCTCTTCTGATGTTTCACCTGTAATTCCAAGCTTTGATAACGCATATGGTTCAATAACGCCATAGACCATCTTCATGTCAGGATTTTCAGAATTGTTCAGCGCATATCGGTCAGCCTGTCCCGGCAGATCATTGAGTGTACCATCTAGACGCATCGTTTCATCATTCCATTGCAAATACCATTCCGGCAATTCCTCATTGCTGCATTGATACAGCAATGTCTTTAAAATAGCAGTACGCCACGCTACAGCAGTACGTTCCTCAGGAATTACTGTCTTAAACCCAGCCGTATTGCTGCCATACAAAGTTATCCATTTCCCGGTATGTTCTTGTGTATCTATACTCATATCTTTTTGAAGCAACATAGGCACCGCGATAACAAGCCCATTCTCTTTACTTGAATCATCTACTTCTATCTCACTTTGTTCAATGTTTCCGGATAATTCGCTAAATGCACCATAGGTAAACGAACCGGTCTCTAAAATACTGGACAGGAAACTTGCGTATGCCCCGGTCTGATATCGGTTCACTACCTTAAGCATGGCAGTATCCGGATTAAAGTACAATACAATATCCTCCGGCAAAGTCCTGTATCCATCAGGCGCTTTTGTTTCTTTTAAAATATAGAACACCGTACGATCTGCCGAATACCGATCGGCAAAGTTGAAAGGATGTATTACACCATTCTCATCTTTTTCAAAAAATGTAGTTGTACCATTTTCCTCGGTTTTCATAGTAGCCAGAAGTTCGCCGACTTGCTCATAGTCATTGATATTGCTGCTGCCTTCCTCGGCTCCTTCTTTGCGTTTCGCCGCATATAATTCAAATTCCACCCCTGCAAGCGGATTACCGTTTTGATCTACCTTCTTAATCTGCTGATAAAGCATTGGCTGTAAATTAAAACGTAAATACATGCTTGAATCATAGTTGCCTCGCTCCAAATAGAACATCTTCAAAGTATGGGTAGAACTGCTGGCAAATGTTGTATTGCCATTTTTTGTTGACCAATTAAGCTTATTAGCTTCCTCTTCACCCAGCGCCTTTTTAAATAACTCATAAAGATTGGTTATGCTATCACCTGGCGTCTCTCCCGGATTGTCCGGTATTTTACCATTTGTACGCCAACTTTGACCTGTTACAACTTCGCCGGTTGCAAAATTAATGGTTCCATATAATTCACTGTGGATACCTCCAATATCCAGCACCAACACATCATCTACAAAAATCCAAACATCGTCATCACCGGAAAATTCAAAAATCATATCCTGTTTACCGGATACACCCATATTAACCTGCCCGTTTACCGGCTGCGTAAAATCAATTTCCAGTGATACTCCAAGATGATGGTTCAGAAAAACCTCTTCCTTCGTGGCGTTGTTTTCAAATTTAACATCCTTTTTACTCCATTTGCTGTTATCCAGAGTCACAGAACTGCTCAGAATTTGTTTTCCGCCTTCTATAGTTTCTATACTGTCGAAGACTTGCCGCCCTTTATTAAAAGGATAGAAGTTTCCCAGACTCATATCTCCACTAAATCCTTTTCCATCCCAGCCGCCGTCCGAACGCCATACAGCAGGACCGTCATACAAGATAAAGGAACCATCGCTTGGTTTCCCATCCCAGGTCTGGTCATTCCCGTTTTGATTTTCTACAAACTCTGCAAAATTTTTTCGGGCATTGTAATAGTAATATCCGCTGTCATCCATCTGAAATAAACCGGTAACATTTTCATAACTTTTTCGCTTATCCGAACTCATTTCCACTTTCGGGTCAAACAAATAAGCTAAAGAGGCGTCTACTCCAGTATAATCCCAAGTATTACCTCCGCCTCTTGCCCCTGCCCCCTGAAGCACAGTAGTTGACAACGCCGGGGCTTTTTGGGCATTTTCAAGATTTTCTGCATCCCAGGCGCTCTCGGCCCGATACAAGTTGCTTAATTCCTTAGGTTCTGTTACGTCATTAAGCGGATTCCTTGCCTTCTCAAGGTCGATTACAGGATAACCATTCTCCAAGGTTGACTTGACAATTCCTTTTAAGTTCGTATACTTCTGTGCCCACTTCTTTCCCGCACCCGCACCGATATTCCAGTAGCCGGCGCCTAACATCTGATCGCCGAAAAGCAGCAGATGCCCTTGATTAATCCCTCTGTTCCAGTCATCAGGATATGCAAGTTCAGAATTCTTCAGAAGGTCCTTCTGCTTCGCGCCATCATATGCCGAAGTATAATCAAAAATATGTACCGTCGTGTCCGGAGGATTTAACCCCTGCACGGTATGCGTCTTCAATGCATCTGTTAGTTCCTGTTCCGTTAAAGTACGCCTTACGCCAGGATAGTTAGGGTCTGCATACTGTTCTGCATCTCCTAACATCAATGTAACCTGCAGCTGCAAAACGTCCTCTTGCAGCGCATAGTTCTCCGGCAGGGCAGCTGACACCAAATAAGTCCCCTCATAACCGTCGATTTCCGGCAGTATAGATAGATCCCATTCTAACGCAAGCTCCTCTGTCGTGCCGTCAGACATTGTTGCCGACACCTTGCCTGGCAGCAATTCACGCACAGATTCCTCTGTCATGGGGTTGTCCTCATCGGCTCCCGGTAAGCTTAAATACCACTCGCCTTCATTCTCGGTCAGCGCTCCATAGCTATCTTCCCAACTCCAGTCACTGACACGGTATACCTGCTCATCTTCTTTTTCCATGGTGATTGCCGGCAGAATCAATGCATAAGTGGTGGAAAATACCACCAATGCCGCCATTGATATGACAAAAGTATAATACCATTTGCGCCGCTTTTTCACAGAAAGCTTCTCATCTTGTGAATCTTTCTGTGGCTTTGCAGGTTTTATCTTCATACATACCACTCTCCTTTCCAAAAATAATTAACAGATCGTACATATTACAATATAAAATTAGTTTACTTTTCCGAATTGGTCTAACGGCCAGACACGAAGAACAATCTTCCCTACAATCTGTTCCTCCGCCACACATCCGACTGTCGTGCTGCGGGAGTCTGCAGAAACACTGCGATGGTCTCCCATGACGAACATACGTGATTCCGGCACTTGATAAGGCAATTGCAAATCGCATTCTCCCAATGCTTTCTCATTCAAATACGGTTCCTCTAGAGGCTTATCGTTGACATATACGGTTCCGTCCGTATCAATATCTACCCAGTCCCCGGCCTTGGCAACCAACCGTTTTACGAGTATCTTATTGTTATACCGAAAGACCACTAAGTCCCCTGTTTCGAATGTACCTGACTTTATCGATACGACAATCTGACCATTCTCAAGCGTAGGCGTCATAGACGTCCCATATATTTGCAATACCGGCAGCCATAATGTTGCGATCAAAACAGCAATGGCTGAAACGGTGATCAACGTAAAAACTGTGCTGCGAAGCACAGTTCTGTATCGTCGTCTGTAACGTACACGACCAAGCTCCGCTTCCAGCTGCTGAATTGTAGGAAATGACCGCGAAGCATTTTTCTTTTTTTTTATCAAAATCATTCCATTGCCTCCGGTTCGCCTTCTTTTTCTGCACATGCACATAAGCCATTAATCTGCTTTATATTTTCCAAGTATTGATCGGCCGCCTTTTGTGCCGCCTCAAACACGCCGTTTAACTTCAACGCTGCTTGCGCAATAGAACCCGCGTTATGAATAAGTATCTGGCGTTCCTCTAACAAAGCGTTTGCTTTTTCGAGTTCCTCCTTGAGCCTTTGCACCTCTTTGCTCTGCTCAAGCAACATTTCTAAAAGCTCGTAACGGCTTAGTTTTTTCAATTCTTTATCTGTCATAATAAGAATACGCTCCCTTTCGCACTGTTACTTTCGCTATCAAAAAATTTTGTAAATCTTCTTATACTATTTGTTAATCAAAACAAGCCCTTGATACCATCTCAGACCTCTACATCTGTTATACCCCCCTATATTTTTGTCAATCCCCAAATTTTTCACAATTTTTGTCATTTTATACACAAACTTCTCTACTTTTCCACATATATATTTTTTTCAAAGATTCATTTTATGTCAAAAAAAGAAAAGAAGAATCGAAATATCCATAACAGGTATTTCGATTCTTCTTTTCTATTACATTGTTTACATAAATATTCTTTTCAAATCATTAAACATAACGAACACCATTAATGCCATCAATAACGCAAAACCCACAAAATGTACAAACCCTTCTTTTTGCGGCGCTACCCTGCTGCCTTTGATTGCTTCGATAAACAAAAACAATAATCTTCCTCCATCCAGAGCAGGTATTGGCAAAAGATTCATTACTCCTAAATTTGCCGCCAAAAGAATCCCTATGTTAATGAACGTCATGACTACCGCAGATACACCGTAATCTTTTGTCTGCTGGTACGAATCGTCTACAAGAGTTGCAATTCCGACAGGACCTGAGAGCTGGTCAAATCCAACCGCCCCTGTCACAAGCATTTTAAGACTGGCAATTGTCTGGTCGATCCAATAACGTACGCCGTTGGCGCCATACCCTATCACCTGTAAAAAATTCGCCTTTTTCGTTCCTTCTCCAACAATACCAATCTTATATGCTCCGGATTCCGTCTTCATAAGATCCATATCAAATACTTTTAACTCGCCATCTCGTTTTACAGTAACTTCAATCGACTCGCTTGGATGCATCATCATATACACCTGCAGTTCCTTGAACTCATAAATTCGCTTATTGTTAATCTTAACGAGTTTATCGCCTGCCTGAATACCGGACTGCGCTGCTGGTGTATCAGGCACTACGCTTTCGAGCACCGGCGAACTGTATCCTGTAAACCCAACAACAATCATAGACAGTAAAAATGCAAGAATAAAGTTGAATATCGGTCCAGCCGCGATAACACTGATCCTAGCCCAAACAGACTTCTTATTAAAATTATTCTCGGATAAATTTTCCGTCTCATCCTCACCCATGGAACAAAAACCGCCAAGCGGAAGAAGTCTTATAGAATAAAGGGTTTCCCCAATCTGTTTTCCGATAAGTTTCGGTCCCATACCAATCGCAAATTCCGTAACCTCTATATGGTTCCATTTTGCCAGTAAAAAATGCCCCAACTCATGGACGGTAACAACTACCGTAAATATTAATAACGCATATACAATTCCCAATGCTTACCACCTGCTTTCTATTCTCTCATATGTTTCTTGTTCTGCTCTTAATATTTCCTCCAATGTAGGATTCGGGATATTTTTATGTGCATCCATACACTCCTTAATAATGCCAGGTATATCAAGATACGCAATCTTTCGCTCCAAAAACATACTTACTGCGCGTTCATTTGCTGCATTCATAACCGTCGGCAAGGAACCTCCCCTGCGACCTGCTTCATATGCAAGCTTTAATCCATAAAAAGTTTCCATATCCGGTTGTTCAAAGGTTAACTTTGAAATCTTCCAAAAATCAAGACGTTCCCCTGGCAGATATCTGCGTTCCGGATAGTACAGCGCATACTGAATCGGAAGCTTCATATCCGGTGTACCAAGCTGCGCGATTACCGCTCCATCGCTATATTCTACCATAGAATGGATCACACTCTGAGGCTGAACCACCACCTGAACATCATCCACATCTACATCGAACAGCCATTTTGCTTCAATTACTTCCAATCCTTTGTTGACCATCGTAGAAGAATCGATTGTAATCTTCCGTCCCATCTCCCAGTTCGGATGCTTTAAGGCATCCTCTACCTGGATGTCCTTCAGTTCATGCAATTTCTTTCCTCGAAAAGGTCCGCCCGACGCCGTCAAAAGAATCTTCTGTATCGATTTTTCCTGTCCGCCTTGAAGCGACTGGAAAATGGCGCTGTGCTCACTGTCCACCGGAAGTATCCTTACTTTCTTTTCCCTTGCAAGCGGCATGATCAAATGTCCCGCTGTCACAAGCGTTTCTTTATTGGCAAGAGCAATGTCCTTCCCTGCTTCAATCGCTGCAATGGTTGGACGGATACCGATCATTCCTACGATTGCAGTTACTAAAATAGAGGTATCCTTACAAATGGCAGCCTCAATAAGTCCTTCCATTCCGGATACTACTTTTACATCCAAATCCTTAATATTTTCTTTTAGTTCTTTCGCTTTTTCTTCGCTCCAGACTGCCACAAGCATTGGATGAAATTCCCGTATCTGTTCTTCCAAAAGTTTGATATTGCTGCCCGCGGCAAGTGCCGTTACTTCTATATCTTTATTTTCCCGCACTACTTCTAATGTCTGTGTCCCAATCGAGCCTGTAGAACCAAGTATTGCTATTTTCTTCATGTTACCCTTCCTTTTATCCCATCAGCATCACAGCAAGATAATAAATAACCGGCGCAGTAAAGATCACACTATCAAAGCGATCCAGTATACCGCCATGTCCCGGTATCAATTTACCGTAATCTTTAATGTCATGATTCCTCTTGATCGCAGACGCCGCCAAATCACCAACCTGTGAAATTATTGCCCCTGCACCACAGATGAGTGCATAATGCAATGCATTCGCATCAACACCTTTTACAAAATGATTGATTGCGATTGCATAAATCACTCCTAAAAGCGCTGCTCCTACTACGCCTCCAATACCGCCCTCGACAGATTTCTTTGGACTAAGCTTTGGCGCCATCTTATGCTTACCGATCAACATCCCCACACAATATGCACATGTATCACATCCCCAGGAACATAAGATCACGAGCCACACAAGAAAAGCCCCTTGCACAAGCATACGTGTCTGATACACATAAGAAAGCATAACTGTCACATAAAACAAGCCAAAAAATGTAAGTACGATCTGTTCCACACGGTATGCCGGATATGAAAACACATAAACTGCCATAAGCGCAACTAGGAATCCAATCGTAAGCGGCATAAACGCATCCGTTCTTCCGCTCCACAAAAATCCATAATATGCAATGGCCCCTAAATATCCTACGCATCCCAAAAGCTTATTATGCACGTTCAAAACCTTATACAATTCACTCATTCCTATCAGGCTTATAAGAAGTACTGTTGCAAATAACACAGGACCGCCGCTTATGATTGTAATAAGTGCGATAATTACCAGCAAAATTCCGCTTAATAATCTCGTCTTAAACATCTTACTCCTCCTTTACACCACCGAAACGTCTGTCTTTTCGATTATAATATTCGATTGCTTTTTCAAGCTCCTCTTTCGAAAAATCCGGCCACAGTACGTCTGTAAAATAAAACTCCGTATATGCGAGCTGCCAGAGAAGATAATTTGACAGACGGATTTCTCCGCTTGTGCGTATCAGAAGATCCGGATCGGGAATATCATGTGTGTCCAAATATCCTTCAAATACATCTTCACAAATCTCTTGCGGCATAAGCTTTCCTTCCACGCAGTCTTTCGCCATCCGCCGCATAGCACGAATCATCTCATCCCTGCTCCCATAATTAATGGCAATCTGAAAATTCAAGCCATCATTATCTTTCGAGGCTTCCTCAAGCTGTGCAATTCTTGTACGAATATCCTCATCAAGCCCTGTCTTATCTCCAAGTACCCTTACTTTCATCCGATTCTTATTCGCAGTTTTAATGCAAGTCTTCATATAATCACGCAAAAGCTTCATAAGCGCTTTCACTTCACTATCCGGTCTGTTCCAGTTTTCCGTGGAAAACGCATACACTGTCAGATATTTTACACCCATCTTATAAGCCGTCTCACAGATGCGCTCCACATTCTTGCTTCCCTGTACATGCCCGTAATTTCTAGGCATCCCTTTTGCCTTTGCCCATCTTCCGTTTCCATCCAGAATAATCGCAATATGCTTCGGTACATTCATCCTGTGTTCCTCCTGCGCTTGTTTATTACTAAAAACGTCCGCCAGACGTTTTTGTTGGTATGCTTGGCAACATCAAATTTGCGCCAGAGACACTTCCCCTGGCGCAAATAGCAGATACTAAACTGTCATTACCTCTTTTGTTTTGTCTTCGACTGCCTTATCGACATCTTTGATATATTTATCTGTAATTTTCTGTAATTCCTCTTCCAAACTCTTGATCTCATCTTCTGATACATCGCTTCCTTTTAATTTCTTCAATGCATCATTGCCATCACGACGGATGTTACGGATCGCAACCTTTGCTGCTTCTCCTTTTTTCTTAACATCTTTTGCAAGTTCTTTACGTCTCTCTTCTGTAAGTTCCGGGAAAATAAGACGAATCACGCTTCCGTCGTTCGTTGGGTTAATTCCAAGCTCAGACACCTGGATCGCTTTTTCAATTGCTTTTACCATACTCTTTTCCCATGGCTGGATCTGAATCATACGCGGCTCAGGCACAGAAATATTACCTACCTGCTGTAATGGCGTCGGTGAACCATAGTAATCTACCATGATTTTATCCAACACATGCGGATTTGCACGTCCTGCGCGGATTGTTGCCAGTTCAGAAGCAAGGCTCTTCATTGATTTTGTCATTTTCTCATCATACACTTTTAATCTTTCATTCATAAAAATTCCCTCCGCTCGTTTTATTTATACAGTTACTTTCGTTCCTGTAAACCTTCCTTTCATTGTCTCTACGATGCTGTTTTCCTCATTCAATCCAAATACCAGCATTGGCATCTTATTCTCTTTGCATAAAATAGACGCCGTCATATCTACCGCTGCAAGTCCTTTTGCAACCACATCATCAATTGTAATCTCATCAAACTTTTTCGCATCCGGATTTAACTTCGGATCACTGTCGTAGATTCCGTCAATGGCTTTTGCCAAAAGCATTGCATCCGCTTCAATCTCGATCGCGCGAAGCACAGCGCCTGTATCTGTTGAAAAGTACGGGTGTCCTGTACCTCCTGCAAAGAAAATCACTTTTCCGCTCTCCAACGCTTCTACTGCTGCATCTTTAGAGAACAAAGAAGTAAATGCGCCGCATACAAACGGTGTAAAGATTTCCGTCTTCATCCCTACAAACCGGAAAATATCAGATACATAGATACAGTTCATAACTGTCGCAAGCATTCCAATCTGATCTGCTTTCACACGGTCGATCGTCTCGCTTGTACGGCCTCTCCAGAAATTACCGCCTCCGGTCACAATGGCAACCTGAATACCGTCATCTACTAATTCTTTTACCTGCTTTGCAACCGCCACACAAGTAGCTTCGTCAAATCCCGTTTTTTTATCTCCTGCCAGTGCCTCGCCACTAAGCTTTAATAATACTCTCTTCATTTACTTAGCTCCTTTATCTATTCTGTAGAAATTATAGCATATAACCTATTAAAAGGAAACCACAAAAAATACAAGTAATTACAATTATTTTTATGCGCTTTTTTTCATGCCTTTTTCCATAGTGCTTAGCTGGCTTTCCAACAGACTGTCATAAATCGGTTTCGATTTTAACCAAGTAGCTACTATATAGGCAGCAAGCGCAACTACTGCCAAAGACAACATCTGGCTGACACTCCCGGTCATCTCAAAGATAAGGATAAGTCCTGTCATCGGGGCTCTTACAATAGCAGTAAAATATCCTGCCATGGCAAGTACTACGAAATTGTTCACATACCCTGGATCCAATCCCAGATACTGTACGCAAGCAAGCGCAAACACACCGCCGATAAATGCCCCTAGTACAAGCAGGGGAAAGAAAATTCCTCCCGGCGCCCCCGATCCAAAACTAATGATAGAAAATAAAAACTTTGCAGCTAATATAGCGGCCGCTGCACCAAGCAGCAATTCTTTTCCTGTTAAAGCTTCGATCAGTTCATGTCCGCTGCCCAAAAGTTCCGGTCTTGTGAATCCCAACACCCCGGCAATCATAAACGGAATGAATAGTCTTGTTGTCTCGTTCAGACATCTTGGTTTCGCAAACAATGCCTTCACTTTCATCGTTGTCCAGTTGTAGAACGCTCCTAATACTCCCAAAATCGCACCTAGCAAGATTAGCATCCAGTAATATTCGTATGGCAGGGCATTGCCCACCTCAAACTGAAATACAGGCGCTCCCCCAATGATGCACGATGCAATATAATCTGCGCTTATAGCTGCAATCATTGCAGATATTAATACAATTACCGAAAATTTCTTATGCACTTCTTCCAATGCGAACATCACTCCCGCAAGCGGCGCATGAAATGCAGCCGATAGTCCTGCACTTGCTCCACAGGTTAGCATTACTTTTTCATCTTCCTTATCACGTTTCAAAACTCTGGCAAGCCCCTTTCCGGTCATCGCGCCAAGCTGAATGGACGGGCCTTCCCTTCCAAGGGAAAGTCCTGCAAGCAAAGATAAAAACCCACCGATATATTTTGCCGGTAATACCTTCCACCACGTCTGTTTCATCTTATCTTCCATCTCGCCTTCCAGCTGCGGAATACCGCTTCCGGAAATCATAGGCTCATACTTCAAAAGCCGTCCTACAATCGTTGCCATGATCAGCAATGCAACAAACCATCCCGCCATCCGAATCGGCGATTCTTTCGCATATGCTAAAATAGCTTTGAGCCACGTTCCTGCATATCCAAGAACCAACCGATACGACAATACGATAAGTCCCGCCGTGATTCCCACAGCCAGGCTTTGGCCAAGCACACTTAGCTTAATCTCTTCTTTATGTTTCTCCATATGAGAAGCACTCCTTTTCCTGTTCTTTTATTTCTTATATCATATAATCACTAAAAATCTCGTCCAATGTCACGAGATTATAGTCTGAATGTTCTATCTCTCTTGCATAGCTCCATGCAATCTTTAGGATAGTCTCAAATGCAAGCTCTTTTCCCTGCTGATACCACACTGCCATGCAAAATTCGTGAACCACCCATCGTCTAAAGCCAATGGGCTTCCTGCTTCGCAGACCTCGCAA
>OFGB01000126.1_pt1 | contig 57745 bp, 43 predicted proteins | sample 1521491 | NCBI WGS metagenome assembly OFGB01 (sample SAMEA3504095, study PRJEB24116) | mouse gut metagenome | biome: mouse gut; feature: mouse-associated habitat; material: faeces | place: Denmark | collected 2011
TTTATCGGTTATTTCCAGTTTTTCTGCTAACTGGCTTTGCGTCCAGCCTTTTGCTCTCCTGCGTTCGGAAATAAAAGCTCCAATCTTAATTTGATTCATTATCCAGCCCTCCTGCTTGCGCTAAATTATATAAATCCGGCATAAAAATGAACACCTACCAACGGTAGAGTTAGATCAAACGGGGCTTTTTGCCTCTACCGACAGTATAGTTCTAAACGGAATCTGACAAATTATAAGGAAATATTTACACTCAGATTATATCATTCCGCTATCTCTAAATCTATCTTGTTTTTGGTATTCAAAAAAGAGAATGGAAACGGCTTATTATTTTTAGACATAAAGAGAGCCGCCAAACTGTGATTTCTCACAAGTCTGTCGGCTATGGGTTCAATTCCTCCGGTGCAGTCAGACACAAAACGAGTACTCCCGCCACAAGAGGTATCATATGATGCCTCCAGCTAAAAGTGATTTTGGACATTTGATATATTATAATTGTTCAAGGCAAGCCTGGATTTCGGCACATACAGCGCGGTCGTTTTCAAACATCTTCGCAAACAGGCGTTTCAGCGTTTCCTGTGTTTCCTTTTGTAAAATCAAAGCTGCGGACTGCTCTGTAACAGCATATCCGGTCTCGGGTCCTACCCCCAATGCGCCCCATATCTTCCATCCGATACCATGTGTTTCATCATTTCCATCCTCGATATATTTTGACAAAAAAATATGGGTCAGCCGACTATGTATCTCTTTATTTGTGCAAATATTGCATAGCAGGTTTTCGTGTCCGCCGAATGCTTCCGCGGCATGCCATCTTGCTTCAATAGGCACACCATTGATGCCGCACATCATGCCGGCGGTGTCCATGGCGTTTTCCGACGTCACATGGTCGAGCACATCCATAATCACGCGTTCCAGCGCCCCATGCGCCTCATAGGACAGAGCTGATGCGATGCGTTCCAGGAGTTCTTTGTAGGACATGTCAGGCGCAGTATTGCCGGTGATGACAATGGCATCACGCAGCATGGAATGCCAGTTATCAGGTAAAGCATGAAACTTTGAATCCAAGCCAAATACAGTATCTGCGTCATAGCCCACCGCCAGAATCCATTCCATTTCATTTTCTAACCGCAGCAAGGTCGGCATACCAGCGTGGATGCCGTCAAAAGACAGTGATAGACAGACAGCTGGTGGCGTTCCAGTAAATGATCTCCACAGGGGCTGCAATGGATGCAATAGCGGCGGTTAGGCGCACACCAATACGGCGTTTCTTCCGTATATCCGCGCGCAGTGACCAATGCAGATGCAAGTGCCGCAGTGAAATTGTCCGATTCCGCATCCACCGGAAAGGGTACCTGAGTTCAACACTAAAAGGCTATTTGAGTCCCCTGTCATTACCCGATCCGCTCCAGCAGGCACTCCGGCTGGAAAGGTTTCACAACAAAGGCATCCGCTCCATACTGTAATGCCTGCCTTACATTGCTTTCCTGCGACAAGGCTGAAAGCATGACTACCTTCAGTCCGGGCTGTCCTGACTTTATCCTCCTCAATACCTCCAGACCGTCCATCCCCGGCATGTTAATATCAAGCAGGCATACCTCTACTGTCTCTTCCTGCAGCATACCCAGGCACTCCTGGCCATCCCTCGCCTCTAAGACGATATGCCCACGATGTGTCAGTATGTCCTTCAGCATCATTCTCATAAAATTCGCATCATCGGCCACAAGGACTCTTTTGCTTTCCCCCGATACAGGAACGGGAATATAATCAAAAATACTGTCTGCCTGGCTTTGGTTCAAGACCGGATCTGTATTCTCCCGTAATTCCCGGTTTCGATCAGATGGTATAATGCCCAGCAGTTCATCCGCGCTCACCCACAGCGCTTCCGAGAGCAAAGGTATCATGGCAATATCCGGATATGATACCCCCATCTCCCATCTTGATACGGCCTGGGGCGTAACATTCAGTTTTTCCGCCAATTCCGCCTGTGTCATATTTGTCTTTTGGCGCCTGCGTTTGATTACATCTCCTATATTCATCCCATTTCTCCCTTTCCATACTGTCGACACCATGCAGATTTTTCATATGATAGATTCAGCTTATCACACAAAGAGAATCTGCGTCAAACAATTAATGATTGAGGGAGATTTGCACCCTTATTCAACCAGTACACCGTCCACAATCCTGACAATCCGTTTTGCAGACTGCGCCACTCCCAAATCATGTGTAATCATTACGATTGTATTTCCCATTTCATTTAACTCTCTGAAGAGATTTAATACATCTTTACCGCTGGCCTGGTCCAGCGCGCCTGTGGGTTCATCCGCCAGCAGGATCGCCGGATTTCCCACCAGCGCTCTGGCAATGGAAACCCGCTGCTTTTGTCCGCCTGATAATTCACCTGGTTTATGCCGGATTCGATGCTCCAAGCCCAGCAGTTTAATTGTATCAATACATTTCTTCTCTGCTTCTTCATGCTTCATCCCCCGCATCAGCAGAGGCATGATAATGTTCTGCATCACATTATAAGTGGGAATCAGTTGATAATTCTGGAAAATAAATCCTATTTTCAGGTTTCTAACCTCCGTCAAATCATCCTCCCTGGTCTCATGGATTGCCATTCCATCCAGATAATACTCCCCGCTGTCCATTACATCCATACAGCCCACAATATTCATAAAAGTTGTTTTGCCGGACCCCGAGGGACCCAGTATGGCCACATATTCCCCCTTATCTACGGAAAAGCTAATATCCTTCAATATGGGCAGTCTTTCTTCTCCTAACATATATCCCTTGTTGATTGATTTCATCGCAATCATATTGCACACTCCTATTCCTGATTCAGCGCAGCCACAGGCACCAGCCGAGATGCCTTATATGCAGGGTAAAATCCGAAAACACTTCCGGTGACCACGCCAAACAGCAATGACAATACCGCTCCCTGTATAGAAAGTTCAACCCGCACGGAAAAAAGTTCTACCAGCGGCGTGACTGCCAGCGCCAACAGAATTCCTATTACCCCTCCCACCAGGCTGGTACAGCTTGCTTCCAAAAGAAATTCCAGCAAAATCCCCTTTCTGGAACAACCAATGGCTTTCAGAATTCCAATTTCGTTAGTTCTCTCCTTTACCGTCACAAACAGCACATTCATTATACCTATTCCGCCCACGATAAAGACGATCGCCGCCATAGATACCAACAGCAGTGTCAGGGTCTCATTGGACGCGGATGCCGCATCCATTTTGCTTCCCGCGTCTGATATGGTAAAAGCGGTATTTGGATAACTTTCCCTTAATTCGCTTTCCACATCGGCCATTACCCTGTCTACCGACGTTACATCATCGGCTATCACCGTAACCGTTGGGCTGATACTGTTCCCGGTAATATATTTAATACCCGTTTCATAAGGGATAAAAATTGCCGAATCCGGACTGATTCCTGACGCGACGCTGCCCATTTCTGACAGAACACCTGCCACCACATAGGCCCTGTCATCTATGTATAATATATTATCATATGCATTGTAGGCATTTCCAAAAACAGCATTTGCCGCGGCGGATCCCAATATACAGTACTTCTCCTTGTTTTCATTGTTTTCCGCGGTCAGGAATTCACCGATTGCCATCTCCAGATTACTGATGGCTGCGTAATTATCCAGCACCCCTGCCACCGTATAATAAGATGCCGCGTCCAGGTTCCCACTTTCTACGGATGCCGTGGTGGAATAAGAAATAGTCACGTCAGATATCCCTGTGACAAAAGTCATCAGATCCTCCGCATCTTCATAGCTTAAAACGACTTCCTCATTTGCCGCCGTTATTTCAGCAAAAAAGTCTCTTCCTCCTCTAAAGCTGCTTCTTCCCATGGAAAAACCTAAACCGGAATTTCCGCCCTCATAGGAAATGTCAACTGCGCCTGCATTCAGATTTTTAAACTGTTCTGCCACCTCTTCCTTACCGCCGGTACCTATTGCAATTACCAGCATAATTGTAGCCGACCCCACCACAATACCAATAGAAGTGAGAATTACCTTAAATTTATTCTGTGACAGATTCAGCCAGACAAGCCTGAAAATTTCCGATATTCTCATAATCCGCTCACCTTACTTTCTATCAGCACAGCATCCCCCTCTGCCAGTCCTTCCACGACCTGTATATATATTCCATCAGAGAATCCTGTGACGATTTCTTTTTTTATTATGTTCCCGTCCTCTTCCCGGATTTTCACATAACTTTTGCCGTCTTCCGTAATAACTGCCCGCTTATATATATACAGGCTCTCCTCACTCTGCTCGGTTACAAATGTGAGATCTCCTGTCATTCCCTGAAAAAGTCCCGACACATTTCCTTTCACGGTAACGGTTACCTCATATACGACATTTCCTTGGGAATCCGTGGATGCATCCGAAATTTCCATAACAACTGCCGTAAAAGTATCTTCCGGGTAAGCTGTAAAATGGATATTTGCCGCCGACCCCAAAGAGATTTCCGCCCTCTCCTCTTCATAGACTGTTACGGACATACTCACATCATCCATGTCATAAAGTGTTACCAATGCACTGCCGGTACGGATACTGTCTCCCTCTGCCAGTTCAACGCTTGTAATGACGCCGTTATATCGTGCCACTACTGCGTTGCCGCTTATGTAAGAACTGAATTCTTCCCATTTCTCCCGGGTTTCCTGATAGATTTCTTCCTGTGCCGCGGCATCTTCTTCCAAATACGCCAGTGTAATATCATAAGTTTCCTGTGCAGCTTTATATGCCAGATTCCTCAAATCATAAGTCTGCTTCGCACCCAACTGTCCCTGGGCCAAATTGCGCTGCGACGCATTATAATTTTCTGATGCCGTTTCCACATTTCCCTGCGCCTGTTCTATGCTGTTTTCCAACTGTTCTATCTGCTGCTTCAGAGAATCCACCGTTGCCTGTGCGCTCTCAGTCAATTCATAATAATACACATAATGCCCCACATCGGAAGTCGATGTATGATCCAGGCTATATTGACAGTTTTCCAAAACCTGTACCGCGTCATTGTAGGAATCTGTAATATCTGCCAGGCGGCTCTGGTACTCGGCCAGAGAAGTTATGGTCCGTTCCAGCGTTATTCTATTATTTTCTACAGTGTCTTTCAGTTCCTGAATGGCGGCATTATATTCTGTCTCTGCATAGTCCCCATAAGCCATACTGCTCTCATAAGTATATTCCGCAGTCTGTTTCGACAGTATCTGATCCGCGTATACAGCTTCCAGATCTGTCCTGGCTTTTTCCACATTGTCCTGCAGTTTCTGTTCTAACTCAGACACACTCTCTTCCGCTAATTCATACAGGACATCGCCTTCCGTAACCTGCTGCCCTACCGACACACGGACGGCGGACACTGTCAGGCTGGCGGCATCTCCTGTGTCGGTCAGGTTCCCTCCTCCTCCAAGCATTTGACCAAACAGGTCTAAGCCGCCGCCAGGAACGCCCATGCCCTCCATTCCCGACAGCAGGCCAACGGCATTGGTTCCATTGGAATTACCTGTGGAATTTCCGGTATCCACTCTCTGTAATGCGTTCATATCCAAGTCAAAATTTTGCTCCACCGTGCCGATATCAATACTGCCGCTTTTTGTGATTCCCCTTGTCAGTGTTCCGTATGCCACTTGTGTTTCTTTATAGGTATAGCTTTCCCGCTGGTTCCGTCTGTAAGCGATTATTGAAACAGCGACGGCCAAAATCATCAGGCAGCCTGCGGTTGTAAGCAGAACCCTCCCTTTCGTGGCCTGCAATTTTTTCATTTTCCGTTTCATGGTTTCTGATCCTGCCTTTCCTTAACTTATTCAGGAAAACCAGAGGCAGCGATGCCGCCTCAGTTCGGTATTCCGCCTCGTCCGGCTGTTTCGCTTCCTCCAGGCATACCGCCTCCGCCGGGCATACCGTCTTCGCCCCGTATTCCGCCTCCTTCGGGTCTCTCTCCTCCGCCCGGTATTCCACCGCCGGGCATCGTACCGCCTTCAAACCCTTCTCCGGGGATTCCTTCCATACCGGCGGCCCCGTCCGGCCAATCAGCTCCCATGCCTCCGGGTCTGTTCTCGGGGACATCACCATTGGTTCCCGAATCATTGCTCATTACGGCGTTCTCGGAGCTTACGCGGCTTGCCAGATAAATGGTATCTCCTTCTTCCAGACCGGACAGGATTTCAATGTTAATGCCATTGTCAATTCCAACTTCCACCTCCTTCAGTTCCATTTCTCCCTCGGGAGTCTTATAATAAACATAAAATTTCCCGTCTTTTTCTATAACCGCTTTCTTGGAAATATACAAAATATCCTCTTTTTGTTCCGTCACAAAAATAATATCCGCTGTCATCCCTCCATAGAGAAGCGATGTTTCCCCCTCCACGGCAATTACCACTGTATAACTCACCGTATTGCTCTCTCTGGAGGTCGCCGTGGTATTAATGGAACGTATACTGCCTTCGTAAGAGGCATCTTTATATGCGGCGAAAGTAATATCAACCTTATCCCCAACCTCCAAATCTACAATATCTTCCTGGGTTACATCCACAGAAATGGTCATATCATCCGGCGTTGCATAAGACAGCATAGTTCCGGCATCCCGCAGGCGGTCTCCTGCCTCATAATTCACCTCTGTTACGATTCCGGATCCCTCGGCATACAGACAGCCATTCTCTCCCACAAATGCCTCAAAAGCCGACAGCTGCTCCTGTATTCTATCCTTTTCTTCCTCTGCCTCCTCAAGAGCCTCCTTCAAACTCTCCAACTGCGCTTCATAATTGATTTGGGCATTTTCACCATTGATGATGTTTTCCTGATAGGTCTCATCCGCGTCCAGCCTGCGAATGGTACTTCTTGCTGATTCTGCTGCCAGTTCTTTCTGCAGGGCCTCAATCTCCCTGGCATTATCCTCCAATTCCTGCTGAGCCCGGTTCAAAGCACTTTTCGCATTCTCGTACTGTGTCTGCAAATTCAGATACTCTTTCTGCAGCGTCATAAAGTTTACAGCATTGTTACCCTCCACAGCAGGTTTTTCCGCTCTCGAGAAATCCTGATTTGCTTCGTCAAAATCTTCCGTGGCTTCCTCCACCTTCTCCTGCAGGGAAGCGATGTTGGCAATTCGCCGGTTTATTTCTACCTGCAATCCCGTGATTTCATTGCTGATGGACTGGGAAGAATTCTCATAAATTGAATTAGCATATTGCTGATCCAGCTTCCGGATTTCATAATCAGTTCCGGCTTCCAGAACAGATAAACTGTACTCTGCCTGGGCCTGCGCATATTCGGATTGTGCTTCCGCGGCGGCGCTCTTCAAAAGCATCCGCACATCCGATATACTGTCCTGCGTAAATTTGTATAAGAGATCCCCCTCTGAAATTCTCTGACCGGGTCTTACATATACTTCTTCTATCTTTAAATATTTTTGCACCGCTTCATCGCCGTCTTCCTCCTGGTCCTCTTCTTCGTTCCCGCTGACATCCAGATCCAAATCATAAAGAACGGGGGTAATGCCGTATTCCAGAGAACCACTCTCCGAAACGCCTGTTTTCAGAATTCCCCGCTCAACGGTCTCTTCTTTGTAAATCCATTGTTCTTTTTCCAAAAGAGGCGCAATAAAGACAGTATAGCAGGCCGCCGACAGCAATAGACATCCGGCGGCAATTATTACCGCCAGCCTTTTCTTTTTTGTCTTTTTCATTTAGCCCTCCCTCCGTTCCCAATTTCCATATTACCGCTTTCCGGATTACGCGGAAGTCCTCCTTCCGTCATGGAAATCGCATTTTGAATCGCTTCCTCGTCCATTCCGAATATTACTGTTACAGATTCATTGGCCGGAACTGCCGCTGCATCACCTTTGAATTTGACCACAACGCTGTATGCTACATTTGTACGGCTGTCAGAATCAGATATGGGATTAACCTTTTCCACAGTCCCCTCATATCCGCCATATCCGCTGGTCTGAATGTACACCCGGTCTTCCAGAGCAATGCTCCCAATATCCTCCTGGCTCACCGATACTGTAACGGTCATTTCTTTCGGATTGCTATACACGAAAACAATACTTTCCGCGGCAAGATTCCTTCCTGCCCTGACCATCGTCCGTAAAACAGTTCCGTCTTCGGAAGCATAGAAGTATCCGTCTCCCACGCTGTTTTCAAACAATTCCAGGTTTTCCTCCGCGTCTTTTCGATTATTTTCCAGCATCTCATAAGTTGTCTCCGCCTGCAAAAGGGCTGCCTCATAATCGCTTTGCGCGCTGTCCGCATTTGCCAAAGCCTTTTCATAAGTTACTTTTGCCTGCAGCAACTGGGACTGATAATTTTTTTCCGCCTCTGCCAATGCCTGCTCCAGTTCCGGAATCTTCAATTCCAAAGTCTGTAACTCAAACGCCCCGTTAACCAATGCGCTCTCGTAATCGCTTTCCGCCTGTTCCAATTTCTTTAACTGCATTTCCAACACATCATAAAGGGAAGCCAGCACCTGTATCTGGTCACTGCTCGGACCCGTATTCTGAACGGCATCGCCGCCGGATACAGTGTCCATACCTCTCATATCCCTGCCGCCCTGTCCCGTCACCTGGGACCATGAAACACCCCATTCATTCATCTTTTCCTTCAATGCTTCAAGCGTCTCATCATAAATCGCCTGATATTCATCCAACCTGAAATAACTTCTGTAGGAATCCTCATTGACATAGGACTGATATTCCGCGATTTCCTCCTGTGCCTCAAGCAGCCTCTCCTTTGCAGTGTCCACGGAATCCTGCAGTCCTGTCAGACTTTCTTCATATATTTCCTTTGCCTGTTCTCCATTCAGCAGCTTACTGTCCAGCTCATACCTCGCGTTGATTTTGCTCTGCTCATATTCAATCAGTCCGGAGCGGTATGCCAGATCAGCCTCTTTCAGTACCTGCTCCAACTCATCCCGCGCCTGTGCAACACTGGTTTCCGAAAGTTTCAAGACCCTGGTTCCTTCCGTGACCGTCTCCTCCGAACGGAGATATACTTCTTCTATTTCCAACTCGGTAACCAAATTTTCCACTCCGAATATCTCTTCCCTGATACCCACGCTGGTTACACCGCTTACCGCCGTCATATCTTCAGACTTGACAAGCGGCATTTCTCCCTCGGGTATGGTACCGAATGAAAAGGCCGGCTTTCTCTCTCCGCCGGCTTTGAAATAGAAAATTCCCGCAATAACCGCCGCCGTGAGTATCACAAAAAAAATACCCCCAAATAGAACTATGCGCTTAACTGTTGCTTTCCTGTTCATTTGATTTTCCTCCAACCTCCTTTTTCAGATCAGCCTCCTCATTATAGGATGAAAACTTGAAATGAAACTGAAAATACGGACTGAAACTATGAACATTCTGTGTTCTCCTGCCTGAAGCTGTGTACAGCCCCCAATTTTTTTAATATTGCATCCTCTTTTCAGCTTTGTTTCAGCTTTGATATGTACTATAATAAAAAAGAAAAGTGGGAGAAAGCATTATGAAAATACTTGTAATCGAAGACGAAAAACTGCTGGCAGATTCCATTCAGGCCCTTTTAACCAAAAAAGGCTTTGAAGTGGAAGTCGCATATGATGGGGAAACAGGCAAAGAGTATGCGGAATTGGGAATATATGATCTTTTGATATTGGATGTAATGATGCCCAAAATGAACGGCTACGAAGTTGCAAGAAAAGTGCGTGCTACAAAATGCGGCACCCCCATCCTGATGCTGACCGCAAAATCCGAATTAGAGGACCGCATAACCGGTTTAAATGCCGGCGCGGATTATTATCTGACCAAACCTTTCGACACCAGAGAGTTATGGGCCTGTATCAACGCCCTGCTGCGTCGCCAGGGAACACAGGTAAATGAGGTCGTTTATGGCAATACCTCTCTGGATCTGTCTTCCGGGATGCTGGTATGCGGAACGAATTCCATCCGTTTATCCGCAAAGGAATTTGATATTATGCGTTTTTTATTACAATCCGGCAGTCACAATCTATCCAAAGAGAGCATCCTTGCAAGGGTTTGGGGATATGATTCAGACGCCGTGGAAAATCACGTGGAGGTTTATGTAGGTTTTCTGCGTAAAAAACTCTCCAGCATCGGTTCCAATATCCGCATAGAGACCATCCGCAGAATGGGGTATCACTTAGAGGTAGACTGATCATGACCAAAAAACTCCGTCATAAATTTATCGGGATCATTATGAGCATCGTAACCATTATGCTCTGTGTCATTATGTCCATGATTTATTTGTTTACGAAAAGGAATCTGGAAAGTGGCAGTATTAATATGATGCAGAATCTTTCCGAAAAACCGTTTTTGCAGCATCTCCCCAATGAATTGCAGAATGACATGCGCTTTCCTTACTTTACCCTACAGTTAGACCCACGGGGAAATCCGATTGCCGCAGGCGGCGGATATTACGATCTTTCTGATGAAAACTTTTTGAAAAGCCTGATTGAAACCACTTTGTCCGCCGATGCCCCCACAGGTATTATAGAGGAATATAACCTTCGATTTTTATGTAAAAAAACCGCAGGCAGCCAGATTTTTATCTATGCGGATATTTCCGGCGAACTGGCAACCTTAAATAATTTATTGCGGAACTGCATTTTCATTGGCATCGTCTGCTTCCTTGCCTTCCTCTGTATCAGTTTTCTATTGGCAAATTGGATTGTACAGCCGGTAGACAAAGCCTGGCGTCAGCAACGTCAGTTTATTGCCGATGCGTCTCATGAATTGAAAACTCCCCTGACTGTCATTATGACGAACGCAGAAATGCTGCAAAATATGGATTATGATGAGGCAAGTCATTCGACATTTTCTTCAAATATCCTTGTCATGTCCAGGCAGATGCGCGATCTGGTGGAACAAATGCTTGAGCTGGCCAGAGCCGACAATGTACAGGATGACATGGTTTTTTCCTCTTTTGATCTCAGCCGGCTTGTTTCGGAAGCTATTTTGCCGTTTGAACCTGTATTTTTCGAACGGGGACTTACATTACACACAAATATAACCGAGAATATCCGAATAAACGGCAATCCTTCCGAACTGCACCAGGTTCTGGATATCCTGCTGGATAACGCGCAAAAATATTCCCATGAAAATGGTTCCACATGGGTCACTCTACAAAGACATGGTAAAAATCACTGTTTGTTGACCGTTGCCGACGAAGGTGAAACAATCCCTCCGCAGGATCTGTACAATCTTTTCAAAAGATTCTATCGGGCCGATCAGGCGAGAAGCCGCAACGGCAGTTTCGGACTTGGACTCTCTATCGCCGAGTCTATTGTGAAGCGCCATAAAGGAAAAATATGGGCAGAGAGCAAAAACGGTATTAATACCTTTTTTGTGGAATTGGGGAAATTAGGATCGTGAAAAAGGCATCTCGGGAAAGATGCCTTTACTTCTCTCTTATCAGATATGATTGAGCAGCCACTCAACGCCGGATTCTTCCTGAGGTACTTCCGGATCTTTATTGGTCATGACAACGGCAGCGGAAGAGTCTTTGCAGTTGATTTTCAGCATACACTGCCCGTTCTCCCCCCATCCTTTAGAGACAATCGTATCTTCACCGTACTTGAACAAGCCTAAACCCACCCAGGGAAAATTTTCAACCGGCTTCATCATTTCCCGAACGGATTCCTGGCCTAAAATACGCCCCCGTCCATTGAAAGAATCTATAAAATCCCTGGCGATAACCATAAGTTCTGCCGGTGAACTCCATAGCCCGGATGCCGCAAGATCGGGGTTTATGGGATATTTCCCCTCAATGGGCGAATCGTCTCCTTTATATCCCGTGGCCAGATTTCCTTTCCGGGAAAAGAACCGAATTTTTTCCCGGGTCCCGAAAAAGATGTCTTTCAAGCCCAATACAGCAAAAACTAGTTCTTCTGCCAAATCAGCAAATTCTTTTCCGGAAACTTCCTCCAGCATTAATTGCAATACACAAAATCCTGCGTCCGAATATTCAAAAACGGTTCCCGGACTCTGCCGCACAAGCGCAGGAAGATTATTATAGGTCGTTGAACCCTCTAAGATTTCCACTAAACCGATGGCCTGATCCGTCAGCCGATGTCCATTAAAGCCATCTTCGCCATCTACGATTCCGGATGTATGTTCAAGTATATGTCTGATGGAAACATTGCTTTCATCCCCATTCAGATCAAGAAGTTTCCATCTTGATAAATAGGAGTTTACCGGTTGGTCAATCTCTACGACTCCCTGTTCGGAGAGTTTCATAATACAAATAGCGGTGATAAACTTGGAGATTGAACAGGCCGGAAATATGGTATGTTCATCCACTTCGGAATGACTTTCCCGATCCGCGGCCCCATGGAATGCATACTTGGCAGTTCCGTTCTTTTCAATATACCCGCAGCCGATTCCGGGAAATCTTTTTACAATCTCATCCACCATACTTATAACATCCTTTCAGGTCAATCTCCTTACTTATCTTCACAAAACTAAATTTGCATACTACTGCTTCCTACTCGGTAGTCCCATCCGCATAAATAATGGCCGTTACCCCATAATCAAATTGCAGATCCGCAAAATCCGTTGTGTAAAATATGACATGCGCCTCCATGAACTGGTTTATATCCATTCCCAAATCATCCACCAGTACGGACCCGTTGGCCGGAAAAATATTCCCTGTAAAATCATAATTTATTTTTTATTATACCCTATATAAACACCAATTTCAACTTATTTCCTCATATCACAAGAGCTACTGAAATAGCCAAAAACAGAGACGGGAATTTTCGTTCCCGCCTCTGAATGTTCCTTATGGCAAATTGATTTTCTGTCCCACACGAATCCTGTTCTTATTGCCAATCTGAGGATTGACAGCAAGAATATCCTGTACCCGAATTCCATATCTGCCGGCAATCCGCGAAAGAGTGTCCCCTCTCGCCACAATATAGCCGTTGTTCGGTTGGGTCGTTGTAACAGTCACCAGATAATCCGCTCCTCCGCTGATGCAGAACATGGCCTGCCCTTCCTCTATAATCTGGAAAGAGCCCAGATAAACCAGTTTGCCCTGCTGTGTATCATAACGGTACAGATTAGCATATTTCCCGGCATTTTCACTGCCCAGAGCCAGATGCATGTTGACCACCGTGCCAAACTCCTGACGGCTTACCATGGAAATCTGCCTGTGGACTATGGCGTCTTTTACCGTATTCTCAGCAACAGCATCGGGAATTGTGTCCGCCTTCTTGGAAATCCTCAGATCCAACTCCGTTCCCAAAATCGTATAAGGAATATTAATGCCGTTTACGCTGAAAGTTAATCCCTCTTTAGTATCCATTGCCAACGTCAGGTTTCTGCCTGCCAACAGCTGCAGGACAGAGATGGGAACAACGGTCTCTCTTCCGGTGGTAACACCAAGCAGCTTACTCTGGCCCAAAACAGATTCAGGCTGAACAATTTCCTTGCTCAAATCCGCTATAACCTGATCCCAGTCCGCAGGGGTTTCCTTGGGAGCGCTGGCCGCCTGGGGCCTATGCGTTTCCTCCGGCTCAGGTATCTCCTGGTCGGTGAGATCTTCTACCAGTCTTGCGGTTCCGAACACGCCGGGAGAAGACCAGCCCTGACCGGATTCGTCATACCAGCTGAGAGTACCGATCCGCTTCCCGCCCTCCGCATCGTTGATCTGCAGTTCAAGACCTATTTCCATATCTTTCACAGGTGCGATATCCGTCCATTTAAACGCCGCCTCAATCACATATCCGTCAGCCGTGGTCTTTGCTGCGGAAACAATATTCTCGGCAACACATTTAACACCGTTGTAGCTCTGCTCCGCCGTATAGTTAATGCGATACTGCTTGTCATCCTCTTCATAAGCGACGGATTTGTGATTGTTCTCATCAATAAATACTTCCAGGGAATCCTGCTCATGGGCCTGGGAAGCAGTCTTGTCAAGAGCACTGTCCCTGATCTGTGCAAAGACATACAGGAACTCCTGGTCCCACATAAGGCTTGCCTGGGCGTCGGCATTGGCGCCTGCACGGATGGTCAGCGGAACGGTTACGGCCTTGTCCCAACTGCCTTCCATCACTCCATCCACTACTGCGGTCCCCATGGGAATACCGGTGTAGGGCTTTAAAGTCGCAACTGCGTAATACTCGCTGCTTGTCTCCTGAGACAGGGTGGTATCATTATATGCCACCTTCTGACTGCCATTGGTAACTACAATGTCAAACCCGACGGCAGCTGCGGTTTTCATAACGGAACTGTCCAGTTCCCTGCTCAAAACAGCTACGTATCCACCCTCCGTCTCCTCCGCGTCTGTGCGCAGGCACTCCGCAGTTACAATCGAGCCGTCTGCATTGGTAAGATACAGCGTCACTTTATCTTCCGGATCCTTCACCGGATCCGCAACCATCACCTGCACGGAAATGGTGTTGCCGCTCCACTCAGGCTTAAAACTAACAGCCGTGCCGTTGCGGGTAAAGGACTGCGCTATGCCGGAGGCAAAAGGCTCTTTCCATCTCTGCACCACCGCCAGCTTATGGATGGACGGCTTCACAGTGTCCACATTTACAAAGACCCAGTACGCAGGCTTCACCTGATAATCGTCGTCAAAGAGCAGAGGACATTGCTTTCTCTTTCCGTCGGTTCCGCCTCCCACAGAACTGGAAGTCTGCAGCCAGGAATTCTTGTCGATAACACCCCAGATGGTAATATTACCCACCTTGTAGCCTTCTTCTTTCAGACGGCGGATGGAGGTATAGATCTCCTGATAACGTTTCGCCTGTCTCTCGTACTCTGCCTTCAGGGTAGCGCTGGTTCCATCGTAAGAACTGCTTGCGGCCATATCCAATTCTGTGACCTGCACTTTTCCCACCACTTCACAGTAAGCCCTTGCCGCTGCCTCAAACTCCTCGGCAGTAGGGGATCCGTTTGTCTGGTAATGGCCCTGCATTCCCATTCCGTCGATCCTGGCCCCTTCGGCCGCCTTAACATCTTTCAGAAGCTGTACAATACCGTTGCGCTTATTGGTAAACCACTCGTTATAGTCATTGTAATACAATTCCACATTGGCCGGCATATACCGATTGGCGTAAATGAAAGCGTTCAGAATGAATTCGTTGCTCTGGTAAACTGCCCACCAGCTGGACTTCTCCTTATCGTTCCGATATGTGCCCGTTCCGTCGCTCACCGCTTCATTAACCACGTCCCAGCCGTAGAACATATCCTTGTACTTACTGTCAGGACCGTTAAAATGCTCCGCCATGGTCTTGATATACCACTCCAGCCTCAGATTCATGGTATCCTTGTCCACATAAGGCTTTCCGGCGTCATAATCCTGATGGAAGAACCATTCCGGAGTCTGGGAATGCCACACCAGTACATGACCGCGGATGCGGATAAAGTCTTCGGGATGCTCCTGATTCCAGTCATAGATTGCGTTCAGCGTGGCTTCTGCCCGGCTGTAATTCAGCTTGGGAACCTGGATTTCCTGTCCGTTTATGGTGGCTGTTTCCGTGCCGGGGCAAGTGCTGGCATAGCCGAACATGGCGTCCGGTTTCAGTTCATTGCCCAAAGTTACAGCGTTAAAATGCTTTGTGACAAGCTGCATAAGCAAATCGTCCGAAAGTTCGGAATTGACGATGGAAACGCCCATGAGGAAATCGTCTCCCATCTCCGCGGCGACTGCTTCTTTCAAATCGGGAACATCCTGCTGAATCTCTTTCTTGGGCAGGATCATTTCACGCAGTTCCACGCCGGTGGCATAGTATGTACCCTTGACACCGGGGCCGCTCCCATACTCCGTTCCCTGCTCCAGGATACGCATAACCACCCGGTCAAGCGTGCCGGTCCAGGAAGGCGTAAAAGTGCCGGTGAATTTGGTCCACACGCCCGGTTCCAGAACCTGGCTGGTATCCCCCGTCATATTGCAGCTATAGTTGGCCACACCGTCCGACACGATAAACGGCGCCATCTGCACGGTGCGCATTTCCTCGGAAGCGTCCTTATAATCGTTTTCATCCAGCTTCACATAAAACGTAAACTGATACTGGGAATTCTTCTGCACCACATTGGTGATATCCTGTGCGAAGCAGTTATAATTTGATTCCCGGTTCGTGATCTTACCATAGGTGGTAACCTCATCGAACACCGCATCTCCCGCCGTCTCGGCGGTGATGAGGGAACTTCCCTGCTCCACGCCCCACACGCCCAGATCATCCGGGTCGGCGAAGTTGGGATTCTGAATCAGATTTTCCCCTAAAGGAATCTCCTCACTGTCTCCATTCATTGTAAATTCCAGGCTGACAATCTGAACCGTGCCCGGATATCCCGCCTCATCGCTACTCATAATGCCAATGCAGGCTGCCTGGCCGGTGAAATCCGGCGTGAAGGAATACTCACTCTTGCCAGAGTTGTTATAGTAAACTTTCAGTTCATCCTTTGCGCCGTTATATACCTTGAACGCCAGGGTAAGGCCCTGATCCGCGGTTCTGATGGTAATATTTTCGCAATCAGACATATCCAGAGCCGTCGGCAGATCCAGACAGAACTCGTCCCACTGCTGGGCAAAAGAAAAGATCATTTTGCCATCGGTGGGCTGGATCTGGGTACTGCTGCTCCAGCGGCCATAAGCTTTCAAATCTTCCGCCGCGTAAATCTTTACATTCCCGTCCTCTTCTGATGAGCCAGTCATTTTAAATGCAACGCTCACCACCTGGGCGGTAAACGGATATGCATCGTCCGCGCTGTTTGACATCACGCCGATACAGGCAGCATTGCCGGTAAAATCAGGCGTGAAGCTGTATTCATTCTGGCCGGAATTGCCATAATATGCCTTCAGTTCATCCCCGGCGGCATTATAAACCTTAAAGCACAACGCCCCGTTCTGATCTGCCGTTCTGAAGGTAATGCTCTCACATTCGGACATATCAAGCATCTTTGGCAGGTCCAGACAGAACTCCTCATACTGCTTTGTAAAAGTCAGGACCATCTTGCCGTCCGTGAGTTCCACCGGTGCTTTGCTCCAACGTTCATATGCTCCCAGATCCTCTGCCGCGTAGTTCTCGACATTCCCCTCCTCTTCTGATAAGCCGTTCACATTAAATGTAACGCTCACCACCTGGGAGGTAAAGGGATATGCATCCTCCCCACTGTTTGACATCACGCCGACAAAGGCAGCATCGCCGGTAAAATCAGGGACAAAGGTGTATTCGTTCTGGCCGGAATTGCCATAATATGCCTTCAGTTCATCCCCGGCGGCATTATAAACCTTAAAGCACAACGCCCCGTTCTGATCTGCCGTTCTGAAGGTAATGCTCTCACATTCGGACATATCAAGCATCTTTGGCAGGTCCAGACAGAACTCCTCATACTGCTTTGTAAAAGTCAGGACCATCTTGCCGTCCGTGAGTTCCACCGGCGTTTTGCTCCAACGTTCATAAGCTCCCAGATCCGCTGCCGCGTAAGTCAACTCTTGCCCGGCCCGGAAGTCCTGCGAAGTATTCATCAGAACATTGTTTACCCCGTCATGGTTCTCATTGCCGCCCTCATCGCCGGAGGTGACGCTGTTGCCATCGGTCACTGTCTCCCCCAGGTCAGCGCCGACATAGGCTGCTGCCCCATCCTCAGTCTGGGATGCCTGTACCGTTAATTCGGTTAACTGGATACTTCCGAACACCAGACAGCCCGCCATGAGCAGCGCCATTTTTCGTCGAAACCCCATACTCATTTTATACCCCTCCTATCTGAATTAGTATTACTTATTTTAAAATACAATATCTTTATCATTTTTGCCTATCAGTTTGTGCTATTTGCCATCCAGATATTGCTAACTTCGATTTGCAAGAGAAACAATGCCCATAAAACCACCGTATTATATGGCAGCTCTGTGGGCATTATGACGGATTTTTTCCTGTGACTTTGTCACTGAATAAATCGTTCCTCTATTGTATATTTTACAATATCTAAATTTGGAAGGAGAATTATATGGAAAAGAAAAAAGCGACTGTCAGCATCCGGGAATGTGTGGCCTGCGGATGCTGCATGAAGGTCTGCCCCCGAGGGGCGATTACCATTCCCAAGGGCATAAACGCCCAAATTGACAGAGATCTCTGTGTCGGATGTGGAAAATGTGTTGTTGAATGCCCGGCCAGCGTGATCAGATTGGAGGCGGCAGAATAATGAAACGGAAAAACAAATGGTATGACTATCTCTGGGTATTTTCCCTCACCTATCTGGTCCTGGGCTTTTTCAATATTCTGTTCGCCTGGCTGGGGCTTCTCTGCTTTTTTATCCCCCTGGCCATAGCCGTTGTGAAAGGTAACAAAGCCTATTGCAATAAATACTGCGGCCGGGGACAATTGTTTGCTCTTGTAGGCGGCAGATTCGGACTCTCCCGCCGGAAGGATGTACCCGGATGGATGAAATCAAAATATTTCCGCTACGGCTTCCTGGTATTCTTTTTTACCATGTTCTTTCTGATGTTATGGAACACTTATCTGGTATTTGCAGGTGTAAGGGAACTGGGTACCGCTGTCACTCTGCTGTGGACTTTTAAACTTCCATGGCATTGGGCCTATCACGGCACATTCTTTTCCGCCGGAGTAGCCCAGTTCGCGTTCGGCTTTTACAGCGTGATGCTCACTTCCACCGTGCTGGGATTCATTACCATGATCCTGTTCAAACCCCGTTCCTGGTGCGTATACTGTCCCATGGGAACCATGACGCAGCTGATCTGCAAAGCCAGACATGTAACCGACTCCCAAAAGCAATGAGATACAAAGTAATCCGCCAGTCCACCGGCGCAGATCCGAATATACGGATTCTCGCCATGCCTGTGGACTGACGGAGCGCGCGTCACACCAGCTTTCGAAGACTTCCTTTGTCCAGAATCCGAACGCCTTTGCGGGAAACCTCCACAGCCCCCTCGGCAGCAAAGTATTTCAGCATCCTGGACACCACCTCCCGGGCAGACCCCATATAACGGGCAATCTGCCCGTGGGTGAGCGGGATGATGTCGGAACCGGTTCTGGCTGCTTCATCCAGCAGAAAGATGGCCAGCCTTCGGTCCACCCCCATAAAGAGAATCTGCTGCATCACCCACATCACATCCGAAAACCGGCTCACCGCCGTCTCCAGAGCGAATATTTTCACCGCCGGGTTACGCTCTGAGACGGCGGCGAAAGCGGGACCGCCGATCACAATGCACCGGCTGTCCTCCTCCGCGTCCACAAACACGTCAAAGGTGATGGCCTCCAGCACGCAGGAGGCAGAGAGCATACACAGGTCCCCGCTGTGCAGGCGGTACAGTGTGATATCCTTCCCCTGCTCCGACATCATATAAAGTCTGAGACTGCCTTCGCGGACCAGGACCACGCCGGAGCAGTCATTGCCGCCATGGATATTTTTTCCCCGGGAATAGGTGACGGCATGGGAATTCCGGCACAGATATGTCCGATCCTCCTCCGTGATCTGATCCCAAAAAGGAAAAACAGAACTGTAAATCTCATTGTAATCCGGCTGTGACATATACTACACTTTATACTGGAATCTTGCCACCAGTTCTTTCAGCAAATCCGCCTGCTTGGACAACTCCTCGGACGCTGCGGCACTCTCCTGGGAAGTTGCGGAGTTGGACTCCACCACACCGGCAATCTGGTTGATGCCCTCCGAAATCTGGGCTGCCGCCCGGGCCTGATTGTCCGATGCCGCCGCGATCTCCTCCATGGATTCGTTCACCACCTTGGCGTTTTCCACTACTGCAACCAGGGAATCCGCTGTGGAATTGGCGAATTGGATTCCCTCCTCCACTGCCATGATCGCGTTTTGAATCAACTCCTTGGTATTCCTGGCCGCCGCCGAACTCTGATCCGCAAGCGCGCCCACCTGGGTAGCCACCACGGCAAAGCCTCTTCCATGTTCCCCCGCCCTGGCCGCTTCTATGGAAGCGTTCAGCGCAAGCAGAGCCGTCTGGTCCGCAATCTCCTCTATACTGCTGATGATTGCGGCAATCTTGTCGGAAGCCTCCCTGATCTTGTCCATGGCCTCCGTGTTGTTCTTCATATGCTCATTGCTCTCGATAATCTGCCCGTTCATATCCGCGACAATACCCCTTGCCTTCTCCGCGTTTTGGGCATTCACCTGTATCTTTTCGGAAATATCCGTGATGGTGGCCGTCAGTTCTTCCACCGCGCTGGCCTGGTCTGTGGCTCCCTCCGCCAACTGCTCCGCAGCTCCCGCCAGATCCTCGGCTCCTCTCTGTACACACTGGGCATTGTTGTCAATTTCTCCCATGGCCGCGCTGAGCGATGCGACTATATCTCTGAAGGAACGGCTGATCTCCGAAAAGTCCCCCTTATAATCCTGATTAATGGTAATCAGGAAATTGCCATCGGACAGTTCTGCCAGATGCGCGTCGATATCCGCAATCACGTTTTTCAGATCCTGTATTGTCTGGGCCAGACTGCGCATCAGAATCGCCGTCTCGTCATTTACCTCCGGCAGGGGCGTATCGGAATGCAGATCCCCCTCTGCCAGAAGGCCCAGGCGCCTCACCACTACATTGATGGGCTGTACCACTTTTTTCCCCAACTGGATGCCGCTCCTGATCCCATATGCCGTAAAGGCAATGACAAAGAGCGTGGTGATCACCAGGGACAGGTAGAACATTCCCAGAAATTCACTCCGCACAGCCGCCACGCCGATACTCCATCCGTTGATGCCCGGAACCGGCGAGTAAGCCACTACCTTGGTTTTCCCATTATAACTATAAGTTCCCGTACCCGATTCCCCGGCAACCATTCTCTTGCAGATTTCGCTGTATTTCCTGAGCCTGGGATTGGTATCGCCCAGCGCCACACTGTTCTCTACCCCCACCAGGGATGAGTCGATATCCGCAATGGTGATACCGTTGGCATCCAGCATAAACGCCGTGCCGCCCTCGCCCACCTGGATGGAACGCATGATATCATTCAGGGATTCCCCATTGGGTATGTAGACCACGGCTCCCACCGCCTTGGTGCCGGGTATGCCGTCCTCCCACAGAGGCGCCGACACCGCATAGGAAACGGACTTTGTGATCTCGCTGTAAGCAGGCGTGGAGATAAAGGTATTCCCCTTCATGGCCTCCTCAAAAACACCGCTGCCGGCAAGATTCATGCCGGAGACCAGGTCCACTCCGTCGCTGCCCACCAAAAAGCCCCTCTCAAAGTCATGATCCGCCACCCGCTGGTTCAGGATGGCCACCTTTTCCTCGGCCGGCAGATCGGGATCGGCCAGACGGGCGATGCTTCCCGTCTCATAGGCCACCGCCACATACTGCTGCAGCGCCGCCGCCACATAATAGGCCGCCACATCGGAAGTGTCGTTGATCGTCTCTGAAACCGCATTGATAGAAGATATGTAACTCAGTACCGAGGAAATCACCCCCAGTACGATACAACAGATCATGATGGTGCGCCCGAAATTGACAGAAATTTTCTTCTCGATGCTTACAAATCCCCCTGCCTGCTTTCCGCCAGACATATCGGATTTACTGTTATTACTCCCTTGTTGCATAAATATCCCCCCATTCCCAATTTCTTCACTTAAAGTATCCTGCTGAAACCGCCGCTTTTCCTATATTTTTTGGGCGCCTGTTTCTGCTACAAATATACTATACCATAATGTGAGAAGGTTGACTACTTTTTTTGAAAATTCTTTTCTAGTATTCTTTTAAGTCTATAAAGCTGTTGGAAATAATTGACAGAATCACATTGTAAAGTAAACGTCATATCCATCAAAAAGAATTTAGCTCACAGAAAATTTTTCCCTGAGCCGCCACGCCGCACAGACATGCCGGTTCAGGGAAATATAACTGCCGTCAGGAGCCGGCGTTCCGGGCGCTTTGTCACAGCGCCTTTTTCTTCCACCGTCCTATTTTATAAAACATAAAAGTAATTAACGCTCCCAGCACCCAGGAAGTGAGCAGGGAAATCCACAAACTTTCATATCTTCCCTGGGGAAGTTCCTCCGTTCTGGTGAGATAAACCAGTCCATAGGCCAGGGGCACCCGCACCGCCACCGTGGTGAGCAGGGAGATCCACATGGGCGTCACCGTATCGCCCGCCCCCCGCATGACGCCGGAAAGGCTCTGGGTCACGGCCATGGCGATATAGCCCACCGCCAGAATCTTCATCATATCGGCGCTGAGCCGGGCCAGTTCCCCGGTATTGGTAAAGATTCCCATCAGGTAGGGCCCGAAGAGCAGAATCAAACCCGTGATCACCGCCGAAGTACAGACTGCGATCAAGGTTCCCTGCCTGGCGCCCTGCTTCACCCGGTCATACTGCTTTGCACCCACGTTCTGACCCGCATAGGTGGTCATGGCCGTTCCAAAGGAAAAGTTGGGCATCATGGCGAAACCGTCCACCCTCATGATAATCACGTTGGCGGCGATAATCATTTCTCCGAAACTGTTGGTCAGGGACTGCACTACCACCATGGCCAGGGAAAAGATGGCCTGAGTAAGGCCCGAGGGCAGCCCCAGGCGGATCACCGTGAAAATATTCTCCCTGTCCGGCTTTAAGTACTCTTTTTTCATATCAAAAAACGCCGTCATTTTCCGCAGCTTCAGGATGCACAGCGCCGCCGATACAAGCTGGGCAATCACGGTGGCCAGCGCCACGCCTGCCACCTCCATCCCCAATCCCGCCACAAACCAAATGTCCAGCACAATATTCAGGACCGTGGCCACCAGCAAATATACCAGTGCGGACAGGGAATCCCCCAGCCCCCGGAGAATCCCGCAGAGGATGTTGTAATAGGCCAGCCCGGCAATGCCCCACAGCAGGATCAGCAGATAGGATGTGCACCAGTCTATAATACTTGGCGGCGTATCCAGAAGTACCAGCACAGGGCGGATGGCCAGACTGCCCGCGAGCATCAGAAGCACGGAAGCCACCGCCGTCAAAGTGATGGTGGTGCCGATGGTCTTGGAAAGATTCTCCCTGTCACGGGAACCGTAATACTGGGAGACCATAATACCCGCACCCATGGCGATACCCACAAAAAGCACCAGCAGCAGATTAAAGATGGGGCTGGCGCTGCCCACCGCCGCCAGGGCATTGTCCCCCACATATTTTCCCACCACAATGCTGTCCACCGTATTGTACAACTGCTGGGCCACATTGCCGATGAGCATGGGAAATGTAAAAACCACAATCTTTCTCCAGGGCTTCCCCTCTGTCATATCCACCTGTCCAAACAGGCGGGTCACTTTCTCAAACATATACTATCACCTTTTCCTAAAATCAAATCCATTTAAAACTCTTGTTGCCAAACAGAATGCCTAGGCATTCACTCCCAGCTTCCCCAGTTCCTCCGCCGCCTGTTCCCTGCTGCAAAACACGATTGCCGCCATCCCCTGCTCCAGGGCCTCCTCCACATTCCGGGAAGTATCATCCAGAAAAACACATTCCCCGGCCTGCAGCCCGTAACGCTCCAAAAGCAATCGGTAAATTGCGGGATCCGGCTTGATCAGCCCCTCCTGATAGGAAAAAACACCCCCATCCATCAGGGGCAGAAAATCCAGCACATGGGCACATTCCCGGCGAATCTTCTGGGAAAAGTTGGATAAAAAATACAGCTTATACCCCTTGTTCTTTAACTCCTGCAGCCAGGGAACCGCATAGTCATAACGCCCCAGCATGTCGTGCAGGTTTTCCCAGGCCTTTCGGATCTCCTTCTCCAGGCCGGGATCATTTTCAATGAATTTGGCCAAAAGCATGTCCTCGTCCATCTTTCCCCTGTCCACCTCTTCCCACAGAGGACTGAGCACCGTGGCCCTGGCCAGCCGCTCCGTCACCTCCCGGCTGAAGCGGAAGCCCTCAAAATATTCCCGCCAGTTCCACGCTACCAGCACATTGCCAATGTCAAAAATAATATTCTTTATCACAATAAATCTCTCCTATTATAGTTCCGCATATCCCCTCCCGACGCAGATGCACGGTGATGTATGTTCGGCCGTTTTGACGTCCGCACATACATCAATGCGCCGTTCGGGGATATGCTGTTTTCCGCTCCGCATTTTCAGTTCCGCATATCCCCTTCCGGTACGCCCACCCCGATAATTTGCAATAGGGCCCGGGCCGCGGCGGACAGGCGGGCTTTGCCGTCGTAGACGATGCACACCTCCCGCTTGGGGATCATCTTGTTAAAGCGCAGTTCAAACAGCCTGCCGGAATCAATATACTCCTGGGCAAAGTCCCGCACCACGCATCCCACTCCCAGGCTGCGCAGGGCAAACTGCACGATCATGCCGCTGGTGGCCAACTCGAACTCCGGCAGAATGCGGATGCCGCAGTTCTCCAGATATTCGTCCATAAACCGCCTGGTGCTGGTATTTTTCTCCAAAAAGATCATGGGCAGCCGCCCCAGTTCCTGAAAATCCAACATCTTGTTTTTATAAGCTATAAAGCGCCGCCCCGCCACGAAAATGTCCTCCAGTTCCCGCACCGGCACGGTTTCCAGTCGATCTCCCGGTTCAAAGGGCGTGCTCACCGCCCCAAAGTCGATATGCCCCTGTTCCAGAAGTTCCAGAGTGTCCGGGGTGGGGGCATTGGTGACAATGACCTTGATCTGCGGGTATGCCTCATGAAACCGTTCCAGATATGGCAGGAGATAATACTGCAGTGTCATATCACTGGCGCCGATGCGGATCTCCCCCGCCTCCAGATCCCGCATCTGGCGCAGTTTCTGCTCTCCGATCTCAAGCTGTTCATAGCCCCTGGCCACATAGGCGCGCAGGGTCTCTCCCTCCTTGGTGAGACGCACGCCTTTTGCCACCCGGTAAAACAGCGGCACTCCCAGCTGCTGTTCCAACTGCCGGATGGACTGGCTCACCGCAGGCTGGGAAATGGACAGCGCCTGGGCAGCCAAAGTCAGGCTGCCCAGGCGTGACACATGATAAAATACTTTATAATATTCCAGATTGCTGACCACTAAGCCACTCCTCTGCATCCTCTCCGCAGCCACCCGCCTTACAGCGCAGCGCTATTTTTTCAGCGGACTCTCACGGTAGATAATATCCTCCCTACCGGGGCCGTTGCTGACCATGGTGATGGGATATCCGATCCTCTCCTCGATAAACTCCACGTATCTGCGGCAGTTCTCCGGCAATTCCTCATACTTCCGAATTCCCCTGATATCACAGTTCCAGCCGGGAAGTTTCTCCAAAACGGGCTTTGCCTTTTCCAGTTTGGCCGTCACCGGGAAATCCGTGGTCACCTGGCCGTCGATCTCATACCCCACACACACGGGAATTTCCTCCAGATACCCAAGCACATCCAACACGGTGAAAGCCACATCCGTAGTGCCCTGCAGACGGCAGCCATACCTGGAAGCCACACAGTCGAACCATCCCATCCGCCTGGGCCTGCCTGTGGTGGCGCCGAACTCCCCGCCGTCGCCGCCCCGGGTACGCAGTTCGTTGGCTTCCTCTCCAAAGATCTCGGACACAAAGGCTCCCGCCCCCACCGCCGATGAGTAAGCCTTACACACGGTGATGATCTCTTGGATCTCATAGGGGGGCAGCCCTGCACCGATGGCGCCGTAGGCCGCCAGTGTGGAGGAGGAAGTCACCATGGGATAAATGCCGTGGTCGGGATCTTTCAGCGTCCCAAGCTGCCCCTCCAGCAGCACCGTCTTGCCCTCCTTCAGCGCCTGATCCAGGAAAGCGGACACATCTCCCACATAGGGAGCCACCATATCCCGGTAGCCGTGCAAAGTCTCCAAAAGATCCGCCGGGTCAATGCCGGGCTTATGATACAGGTGCTCCAGCAGCACATTCTTCAGTTCGCAGATCCTCTGCACTTTGTCCTGCAGCAGTTCCTCGTCAAATAACTCACTTACCTGAAAGCCGATCTTGGCAAATTTATCGGAATAAAAGGGAGCGATCCCCGACTTGGTGGAGCCGAAGGACTTGCCTCCCAGGCGCTCCTCCTCGTACTGGTCAAACAGAATGTGATAGGGCATCACAATCTGCGCCCTGTCCGAAACCAATATCCTGGGCATGGGCACATCCCTGTCCACGACAGACTGGATCTCGTTGAAAAGCACCGGGATATTCAGAGCCACGCCGTTGCCGATCACATTGGTGGTATGTCCGTAAAAAACGCCCGAAGGCAGCGTGTGCAGGGCAAATTTGCCATAGTTGTTCACGATGGTGTGACCCGCGTTGGCCCCTCCCTGGAAACGCACGATAATATCTGCCTTCTCCGCCATCATGTCCGTGATTTTTCCCTTGCCCTCGTCTCCCCAGTTAGCGCCTACAACCGCTTTTACCATGTCTTTTATCCTCCTCTGCATCCGCATATTCGAAAAAGGGAGTGCCAAAGCACTCCCCTTCCTACCTTGACCATGGTAAGTATAGCATACTATATATCATAAGTAAAATCAATATTTCTTATATTTTAGATAATTTCAGCTTATGCCGCTGTACCGTCCTCCTACCGGGAATATCCCCCTAACCATCCGAAGAACTACTCCTGCCCGTCCCAGCAGTAGGTGCACAGCCGCTCCCTGGGAATGCCCACCGACTCGATCATATCATCCAGTCTGTGATAACGCAGACTGGTGAAATTAAGCTGCCTGCCGATGCGGCCCACCATCTCCTGATAGCCTTCGCTTTCGGGGTCCACATATTCCTTCAGGTCGATCTTCCGTCCCTCCTGCTCCATTTCCTTCAAGATCCGCCGGGTGATCAGATCCATCTCGGAAGTGGACCGGGAAAAATTCAGATATTTGCACCCAAAAAGAAGGGGCGGACAGGCAGGGCGGATATGCACCTCTCTGGCGCCGCTCTGGTACAAAAACTCCGTGGTCTCCCGAAGCTGCGTGCCCCGCACAATGGAATCGTCAATCAAAAGCAGACTCTTGTTCTGGATCAGGTCATGCACCGGAATCAGCTTCATCTTGGCGATCAGGTTGCGCTGGGTCTGGATGGTGGGCATAAAGGACCGGGGCCAGGTGGGCGTATACTTGATGAAGGGCCTGGAAAAGGGAATGCCGCTTCTGTTGGAATAGCCTATGGCATGAGGCGTACCGGAATCCGGCACCCCAGCCACGATATCCGGCTTCACATCGTCCCGCTCCGCCAGCCTGGCGCCGCAGTTGTACCGCATCTGCTCCACGCTGATCCCCTCGTAGGAAGAAGAGGGATACCCGTAATAGATCCACAGGAAGGTGCAGATCTTCATATCCCTGCCCGGGGCTACCAGTGTCCTGACCCCCTCCGGAGTCACGATGACGATCTCTCCGGGCCCCAGTTCCCTCTCCTCATGATAGCCCAGGTTCAGATAGGCGAAACTTTCAAAGGACACACAGTACGCCCCCTCCTTCCCGCCGATGGCCACCGGCGTCCTGCCCATCCTGTCCCGGGCCGCATAGATGCCCTTGGGGGTCAGCAGCAGCGTGGTCATGGAACCTTCCACCAGTTCCTGGACATATTGCAGGCCCTCAATCAGATTGTCCCGCTGGTTGATAATGGCCGCCACCAGTTCCGTGGCGTTGATATCCCCGCCGCTCATCTCCAGAAAATGGGAATGTCCCTGGGAAAACAAATCCTTCACAATGGCATCCATATTGTTGATTTTGCCCACCGTGGCAATGGCATAGGTCCCATGGTGGGAACGCACCAGCAGGGGCTGCGGCTCGTAGTCAGAGATACAGCCCAGCCCCAGACTGCCGTGCATTTCATTCACATCCTTGTCAAACTTGGTACGGAAAGGCGCGTTCTCGATATTGTGGATGGCCCTGTCAAAGCCCTTTTTCCCGTCATAGACCGCCATACCCGCCCGCCTGGTCCCCAGGTGGGAATGATAATCCGTCCCAAAAAACAAATCAAATACGCAATCTTCCTTGGCCGCTACTCCAAAAAAACCACCCATAGTCCACTCTCCTATTCAAATTCCGCCTACTTAAAACACCAAGACCCGGTTTTATACATTGATCTCTGCCTTCACGCCCAGCAATTCTCTGTTTTCTTCCAGAATCGGGCGCACCACCTGGGCCAGAAACGCCTCCACCTGCTCTTTGGAGCGGCCCACATATCTGATCGGATCCATGGTTTTCTGCAAGTCCTCCAAGCTCATATTGAAAGCCGGATCGGCGGCGATCAGCTCCAGCAGATTGTTCTCCCGGCCCTCCACCTTCACGTTGCGGCCCGCCTCCATGGACAATTCCCGGATGCGCTCGTGCAGTTCCTGGCGGTTGCCGCCGTTTTTCACCGCGTCCATCATGATATTCTCGGTGGCCATAAAGGGCAGTTCACTGCGGAGCCGCTTCTCGATCACTTTGGGATACACCACCAGCCCGTCCACCACGTTCAGACACAGATCCAGAATACCGTCCACCGCCAGAAAACCTTCGGGAATGGACAGCCTCTTGTTGGCAGAGTCGTCCAGGGTCCTCTCAAACCACTGGGTGGCGGAGGTGATGGCGGGATTCAGCGCGTCAATCATCACGTACCGGGACAGAGAGGCGATGCGCTCGCTCCTCATGGGATTGCGCTTATAAGCCATGGCGGAGGATCCGATCTGGCTCTTCTCAAAAGGCTCCTCCACCTCCTTTAAATGCTGAAGCAGCCGGATGTCGTTGCTCATCTTATGGGCACTGGCCGCTATGCCCGCCAGCACATTGGCCACACGGGTATCCACTTTGCGTGAATAAGTCTGGCCCGACACCGGATAGCACTGGGAAAAGCCCATTTTGGCAGCAATCATGGGGTCGATCCTGTCAATAGTCTCCTGATCCCCGTCAAAGAGTTCCAGAAAAGAAGCCTGGGTACCCGTGGTGCCCTTGGACCCCAGCAGTTTCATGGTGGACAGCACATGCTCCAGGTCCTCCAGGTCCAGACAGAACTCCTGAAGCCACAGAGCGGCGCGTTTGCCCACGGTGGTGGGCTGGGCAGGCTGGAAATGAGTGAACGCCAGAGTGGGCTGGGCCTTGTACTGCTCCGCGAAGTCCGCCAGTTCCTTCATCACGTTCACCAGTTTCTTTTTCACCAGCTTCAGCGCTTCGGTCATGATAATAATGTCGGTATTGTCCCCCACATAGCAGGAGGTGGCCCCCAGGTGGATAATCCCCGCCGCCTTGGGGCACTGCTGCCCGTAAGCGTATACATGGCTCATCACATCATGGCGCACTTCCTTCTCCCTGGCCCTGGCCACTTCGTAATTGATATCCTCGGCATGGGCCTTCAGTTCGTCAATCTGTTCCTGGGTGATCACCGGCTTGCCGTTCTGGGAGAGTCCCAGTTCCTTCTCGGTCTCCGCCAGGGCAATCCACAGCCTCCTCCAGGTGCGGAATTTCATATCCTGGGAAAAAATATACTGCATTTCCCTGCTGGCATAACGTTCTGACAACGGGCTTTGGTACACATCTGTATTCATGCTCTTTATCTCCTTATAATCGTTCCTATAATCTCCTAACAGTATATCCCAGCAAAGGCCGGAAATCAATCCCATATCCATAGGAAAGTAGTCCCTGCCGTTTAACTCCTGTACACACTGTCATATCGGTCCACCATCTCGGTGATCTCCGCCGCATAGCGGGGATAGGCCATCACGATATCCTTGATCTCCTGCTTCGCCTCCCCGGCTACCGTATTGTTGTAATCCATCTGCTTACGCAGAGACTGCCTGCGCAGGATCAACTCGTGACGGCGCTCCACCTGCTCCCGGTGGTCCAGGATCACGGTCACATTCCCCGACAGCTGGTCGGGATACCGGATCCGATAGCGGCCCAGCTGGGCCAGAAGCTGCTTGTGGTAGTACTCCCGTCTGGCTTCCGTCTCCGCGAACTGCTTGCGCTGCTCCTTCTCCTCCAGGTACTGATGGTACAGTTTCTCCAGCTTCTTGCCGCTGTCCACATCATACTTTATATAATAGTAATCCAAAAGGTTTTTATTGTTCACATAGCGGATTTTTACCTTATTCTGAAGTTTGACCAGCCTTCTGGCGTCCCGCAGCACCCGGGCCATCTCCCGGTCCGCATCCATATACTTCACCGCCAGGATGGTCAAAGCCAGCGCAGCGGCCAGCACCGCGATAAAATAGCCCACCTGGGTCTGCATATGCAGGCCGAACTGCAGCGCCGCCAGCAGCCCCAGGCAGATCACCAGGGCTGTTAGAAAAATGACCGCCATTCCCCGCAGGTTCTCCATCATGCCATGCAGTTCATTCTTCCGATATTCGTAAGCAAGCCTTTCCCCCTCCAGACGCTGCATATCCTGCTTCACCAGCACGCCGTAATTCTCGGTCTTGCGGATCTTCTCGATTCCCTCTTCCAGCTCCGTCTCCCGGTTCTTGAACTGATAGTATACGGCATCGTCCATACGGTTCTTGCGGTGGGTAAAATCCTCATACTCCCGCTCCATGTTCTGCAGCTTCCGGGCGATAATCTCCAGCGATTCCTTCTCCTGCTCCGGCAGCGCTTCCAATTCTTCCAGATCCGTCAGATACGCCGTCACCCTGCTATACTCCCCCTGAAGCATCTCCAGTTCCCTGGACACCTCCGCAATCTGCTCCAGACAGTCCGTCACATACCGGCTGCGCTCTTCTTCCTGCTCAAAATCCACCCCCGCCCGGGCGTTCACCAGGTTTTCCCACTCCCCTTCCTGGGCTTTCCTTCTATTTTTAGGGGTAAATATCTTTTTAAAAAAATCAAATATTTTCAATACTGCCTCTCTTTCTCGCGCCGGTTCTCCTGCGGTAATCATTTTTCAGGGTCTGGAGAATCCGGTCCGCCTCCTCGCAGTACACGGCTTCCCCGCCCACTCTGACGGCCCGCAGCCGGGCCAGACGCTTATACTCCGGCGTCTCCCGCCATGCCTGTTCCGTGGCTTCCAGCATCCGCTCCAACTCCAGGGACGCCTGATACTGCTCCGGGTATTCCGCCGCCAGCGCCACATAATCCCGCTCCGGAAGCTGCATCCGCCTGGCCGCCAGATAGTCCGCAAAATAGTCCTGCTGCCCTCCCCCGGTTTTCCAGGCCTGAAAAAAACATTCCGCCGCCTGCCCGTAGAGCATCTGTCGGGCGTGGATTACCCCTTTGTTGTGCAGGATGTCCGCCGTCAGCGCCTGCAGCGCAGGCACTTCCATCTCCTGATTCTCCCGAATGCGCTCCAGCAGGCGGTCATAGGATTTAAGGGCCTCCTCGTAACGCTTCTGCTCCGCCAGATGGTCCGTCTGCAGCTTGTGCTTCTCATAGTCCGACAAGCCTGATCCTGCCTTCAGGGTCTCCTCCACCCGGCTCACGGTCTCAGGATCATACAATCCCACACCGATCAGGATCCGGCACACAAAGTCGCTGAGGGCTCCCTGCTGACGCACCAGGGGATGCAGCGCCTGGGACAACTCCGGCAGCCCGCAATCCTTTTTGATAAAAGCCAGCAGTTCCTCGTTCATGACGGAGCCGTCCAGCAGAAAAGCGTTCTCCTTCAGGCAATAACACAATTCCTCCATACAGTATACCCGCACTCCCAGCTTGGGAATCACATAGGGCTCCCGGGCATAATCCCCCACACAGACCATGGCGGCCGCCCCGCTCCCCCCGCCGCCCCCGGCCTCCTCCAGGCGGCTGTCCCCGCAGGTGACTCTCTGCCTCCAGGTAAGCTGTGTGGCAGGCCGGATCTCGCCGAAGCCCATATCCTCCATCTCCACGCAAAGCTGCTTCTCTCCCTCCAGATACAGCCGCATCCTGATTCTGGAAAATCCGCAGGAAAACGCTTCCTCTTCCGTCTCCTGTTCCCGGGGCAATTCCCCCAGGGACAATGGCGCCCGGGTCACGCCTCCCGAGATCAGCGGCGTGATCACCAGGCTGATACAGGAGGCCTGCCCCACATAGAACTCACAGGTATACTCCGATTCGTACCAGTTTTCCCCTGCGTCCAGCAGAGCGTAATAAGACTCCCGGCCCTGGCGCAGCACCTGCATACCGATGTTGTATTTCAGCTTGTCTCCTCCCAGAAATACATGTTCCTTGCCCGCCTTGCTGCCGAAGTGCTTGTCCAGCAGACAGTAGACCGCGCCCTTGCTGTACAGATTCACCCCCTGGAACACCCGTCTGCCCCGGCAGAGGTATTGCAGGGTCTGGGACATCCACTCCCCCGCAAAACCCTCACCGATCAGGTAAGCTGAGGATACCTTTCCCTTCCCGCACTCCTGCCGTACCACCTCCAGCAGTTCCCGGTCAAGCCGGGCCACTCTGCTCTCCTCCAGGCCGGCGGTATCCGGCAGACAACTCTCCCCCTGGAAAGGATATATCCACTGGTGCACATAGGCCACCACCGGAGTGGTCCGCCGGTTGCATTCCATGCGCATACTGTAGATTCCGTCCTCCCGATAGTCAAACAGCACCGTCTGTTCGGCCCACAAGTCTCTGGACTGGTAAAGCATATAACCGTAAAAACTCTCCGCGTAACTCTGGTAGTACACCCTGCTGTACCCCAGGCCCAGCCCCGTCACCGTCTGATTCAGCACCTCAATCAGCAGGCTGTCCAGCTTCCTGCAGGTAATCATCATGGCCACGATCCGCTCCGGAGCGGACACCAGGGACAGAAGTCCCAGACTCCTCTTCATGAACAGGGTCAGCAGCGCCACCGGCTCATAGGCTTCCCCATCCACCAGCACCTGCCCGCCCGTCACCGCCAGCCCTACCAGGCCTTCCACCAAAATGGCCTCCTCGGGATACTCCTGGGCAAAACGCAGCGCCTCCCTGCCGAAAAGCCATTGCCCCGTACCCTGGCGCTTGCACAGCACGGTGGGAATATTATAATGTTCCTCCCCCGCCACACAGGACAAAGTCTCCACCTCGCAGTCCTGAGACAGATAAGAATAGCTGATCTGGGAAAAAGCATTCCCCAGATCATACCCTATAATAATCTTATCCCCTGCCCCTCCCAGCATAACACAACCTCCAATAGCCTTAACGCTGCTTATCTCAATCGGAACAACTGCCGGTTATAATATTCCGTTCGGTAGAATTCCTCCATCTGCTGATCCAGCGCGAGGTAATCCCGAATTTTCCTGCTTACCGCCATGTCGTTGATCCGGGCATAACGCCCTTCCTGCTCCCGTGCAGGCTGATCCCCCTTCTGCAGTTCGCCGCTTTCCATCAGCTGTTCCACCCTGCCCCGCTCTTCCATAATATAGTATTGCAGACTCTCCCCAAAGAACAGGACAAACTCCTTGGAAAAGACGCCGCCGTACACGGGCCGCATCTCCTCCGTGACATAGAGATCCTCGTCCCCGTTCTCCTGACTGAGCAGATAGTGAATCCTGGCCACGCCGTCCGGATGTCCCCGGTATTCGATGAAGGTCCTGTCCATAATGGGGGCCAGTTCCTGTTCCATACCCTGATAGGCCAGAAAATCCTTGAGCCTGATCCCTTCTTCCATCAACTGGCAGATAAACTCCCTGGCTGTCTGCCAGACCTCCTCCGTGATCTCCTGCCCATGCTCCGCATAGTATTTTACATAAGCCAGCTTGCATACTTTCTGCACCGGCTCCCCCCGCTGCCGCAGACGCATGATCTCACGGAACACCTCGGGCCGCGCCTCCCTGCCCCTGACATAATAGTCATGGGCCGTCTGGGACAGATAGGCCGCTGCCACTTCCGGTCTGGGGCCCTGGGACACATAGCAGGCAAATATCTCCTCCTGCTCCCCCACATAGCTGCCCGTGACCAGCATCTGCATAAGCAGGCGTTCGCTGAGTTCCCGACAATCCACATCGAAGGAGCGGGCCGCTTTCCACACATCCCGCATCTCCCGGGAAGGCCCCTGGTAATACAGGCACAGATACCGCAGGATGATCCCGTCATATTTCTTTCCCTGAAAAACCAGTTCCGCCAGCTTCAGCAGCTGCTCATCCAAAGTGTATTCCCGCCTTTGGATCATCTGGCCCACCAGTTCCACCATCACCCGGCCGTCCAGTTCATACAGGCCGTAACCACACAGCCACTCATAGGCCCGTTCATAGTTTCCCCGGATCACCATATACCGGGCTGCCTCCAGGCGTTCCTGCCTTCCCAGCAGTTCCCCGGACAGGCCTTCCAGAAAAGCGTCCAGCTTCTGGACCTGATCCGTGTCATAATAAGCCTTCATCAGCTTCAGGCAGGCCTCCCGGCGCACCCCGGACTCCAATTCCCCGCAGTTCCAAATCCGCAGCCACCGGGCCTCCTGACGCTCCCCGGACTCTTCCGGCAGTTCCCGGCTGTAGTACAGATACAGGTCCAGTTCCGGGCTGTCCTCCACCCATTCCGCCACCTTCCCGATATGCCGGCCCGGCACCATCAGCTTTTCCAGCGTGCAGGGAATGCCCGCTCCCCCCTGCATCCCCTGGACATATCTGCCTCCCTCTTCGTCCTCCAGCAGCACCAGGCAGTCGCTGCCATACAGGGCAAACCAGGCCCGCTCCTCCGTCACCGGATAGAGCGTCTCCATCTGGTTTCCCGGCTGGCAGACCACCACTTTCCGAATTCCCGGCGCGCCCAGCCGGATTTCATGGGCAAAAATCATGCGGGCCAGCGGCCCTGCGGTCTGCTCTCCGATCATGTCCTCCGTCAGCAGTTCCCGGTATAAATATGCCAGATCCCGGCTCATATGTCCCCTGCGGATCTGCTCTGTCACGAATTGCTCCATCTGCTGGCGGTAGCCGGCGTACAAGTCTATATACTCCTCCCTGTGCTGCTGCAGATACCGATACAGATATGCGCTGTGGGCATAGTCCAGATTGTTCTGATAGGAAAAATACAGCAGTACCGTCTTGGGCAGTTCCACTTCCTCCTCCAGATCCAGCGCCATCATATAATATTCATACAGACGGGTGATGCGCAGTTCCGCTTCAACGCCCCGCCGATACCAGTCAAATGCCTCCGGCGTAACCTTGCCTCCCTTGATCAGCAGCCGGCAAATCTCCTTCAGCACCCGCTCCTGGGGCCAGATCCCATAGCTGCTCCGCAGCAGGGCGTACAGCTGGGGGGAATATTCCCTGGCCCGCTCCGCCAGATAATACATCTGTTCCAGCAGTTCGGGAGACAGCGCCTTCCGCTTGTCGCCATAGACCAGCACCTGCAATTCAAAACTCCCCAGCCGGCGCAGCATGGCAGGATTCATATGCAAAAGCTGCAACGCCTCTATATAGAGCACCGGGCTGCTGCAGCCCCGTTCGGCCTGCTTCTCCAGAAAAGACCACCTGACCCCCGGGACCCGGTAATGCTCCTCCGCCAGATACAAAAGCAGCCAGGCCACCCGCCATTGCCCGGGCTGATCCTGATAGATCCGCCGCACCCGCTCCGCCGCCTGGGCCGTATAAGCGGCGTCCTGCCTCACCAGAGTGGTCAGATACAGGTAATAGGCCTCCAAAGTCCCGGGCTCCGCCCCGTACAGGCCTTCTCCCTGCTCCAGCAGATCCAAGGCATGATCCAGCAGCCACTCGGCCTCATGGTATCTCCGGTTGGTAATCAGAAGCTGGGCATGGAACAATCTGGCCGCCACATCCTGCTCGTCCAGAGCCGTCAGCTCCTCCACCAGCTTCTCCGACTCCTTCAGCCAAATAGCGGTGCTGGTCTGCTTCAGCCGCATAGACTGATAATGCTCCATCAGCCGGGCCAGGATGCGCTTGCGCTCCCGGGCCGCCCCGGCTGCCCCCCCCCGGCCGCAGTATACCGTCACCGGCACCGTCAGCCGGTGCTCCAGATCCCATAGGGTAATCCTTCCCGGGTTCCGCCCCCCATGCAGCATGCCGTGATCCACAAAAACCGGCAGACGGCAGCTGCTCCCCATGAAATCATCATTGGTAATCCGCTGCTTCTCCGTGAAAAGAAACTCCCCCTCCACCGTCACCTGCAGACAGACGGCTCCCCAGCCGCTGCGGGTCAGGTTCACCTCCAGTTCCGTCATGCCCACGGGATCCTCCAGTTCCAGTTCCTTTTCCCCAAGGGCATACTCCATGGGCTGCTTTTTATGAATTGCCGTGAGAAACGCATCCACATTGTGCGCATTGCCCTGATTGGAGGACAGACCCATATACAGGGTGTAATACTGGCTGTCATTTCCCACCAGTATGTCCGCGAAATCAGGGGCATAAAACAGCGCCACCGCCTCTTCCCAATTCTCTTTGGCCAGATTGGCAAAGTGAAACAGGTTCTTCACCGGGCCCATGGGGGACTGGGGCGCACTGCCGGAAACAGTGACCACATAAGGCAGACTGTACTCCCCCAGGCTGCTGACTATGTAAAAGCTGCCTCTGACCACCTGGCCCGCCTGCAGCTGTTCCCCGTGAAAACAGAAAGCAATCTCCTCGTCGCCCCCTGTCAGTTCCCGGGTCAGACACTCCATCCTGGGATCGGAACTTCCCACCTGCCCCAGTGCCCGGCCGCCACGCACCTCTATGCCGAAACTCCCCTCGCAGCATTCGCCCTGCTGCAGGGTAAGTTCTATTTTTGTACACGAAAAATCAAGGGAACCACTATCGTAACCGTAATTCCCCTCCATAGTCTGGATAAACTGGCTGACGCCCTCCTCCGATGATTCGCCGCAGGGCGTATACGGATCGCTCCGGGTTGTAAAATCCTGCATGTATCCTCTCCATGCACACCGCAGGACAGGCCTGCGTTATTGCGCCAAACGGTATCCGCAAATACATACTTCACCTGTGCAGGACTCCCGTTTGTCCTTATATAGTGTAACATATTTGGCCACGGCTGGCAAACAAATATTCTGTTTTGTCACATCCTTTTTTGTCCCGCATATATTGGTTAGAAAGAACTCTGACCCATCAGCGCTCCGCTCCCGCCTTCGGGGAAGAAGCGCCGGAGAAAGGCATCCCATGTATAGAAAAGCAGACCTGAGAGCCACCCAGGAAGAAAACGCCGGGAATGTGAACGACCAAAACACCGGCACCCTGCAAGTCAGCGTGATTTCCTCCGTGGCATACATCCCCATCCCGGGGGCCACCGTCACCATCTCCTACACCGGGGATCCGGAAAATCCCATCGCAACCCTGACCACCGACAGTTCGGGGGAGACGGAAGTGATCACCCTTCCCACCCCGCCCCTGTCCTACTCCCTGGATCCGGAAAGCCTGCAGCAGCCCTATTCGGAGTACAATATCCTGGTCACAGCCGAGGGGTACGAGCCCGTGTATGTCACCGGTTCCGAGATGTTCGAAGGGGAACTGTCCCTGCAGCCCATCCGCATGAACCCCATCGAGATGGAGCCGGGACGGGAGGAGAAAAGGGTCCCCATCCCTGTCCATACCCTGTTCGGCGAATATCCGCCCAAAATCCCGGAGGACGAAATCAAACCCATGGCTGAGACCGGGGAAATCGTCCTGAGCCGGGTGGTAATCCCGGAGTATGTCATCGTCCACGACGGCGTGCCCTCCGACGCCTCGGCTCCCAACTACTGGGTGCGCTACAAGGATTATATCAAAAATGTGGCCTCCTGCGAAATCTACTCCACCTGGCCGGAAGCCACGCTGTACGCCAATATCCTTGTGATCATGTCCTTCACGCTGAACCGGGTGTATACGGAGTGGTATCGGAACCATCACTGTTTCGGGGTAAAAAGTCCTTCGGATTGATTTTGAAGCGTACTACCATCTGTTCCTTGGTGATATCAATTCTATCAATCAACTTGTTTACCAGCACCCTTTGGGTTTGTATATCCGCTTCCCTGAATACCTGTTTCCATGTCGGAAGATTGGATTGGGGGCCGTTCCCTTCTGTAATAGCCGCCCTTCCTTTTATACTGTCCCTTTTTTCCTGCATCTTCTTTTGTTGTATCTTCTTTTTCTGTTCCGCAATTTTCTCTTTCTGCTTACGGATCGCGAAGACCAGTTCTTCCAGGGACAGGGGATAATCCCCTGCCATCGCTTCCGGAATATGTTCTTCCATGGTGCCGATTGCCTGCATTGCCCTGCGGACTTCTTTCTGAAGTTTTGCGATCTCCCCCTCCTGCTTCTTTTTCTCCTGATTCCGATGCTGCTCCGCAACTTCGAAAACACTTTCGTTCCGCTGCAAGCACTCTATGTACTCTACCAGGCAGTCAAAGATAATTCCCTCTATTTTATCGGCACGAAACTGTGTCGCTTTATTATGCGGTATTCCGATCTGAGCAGACCGGCAGCGGTAGACAGGTGTTTTACTCGTTCTTTTTTCCCCTGTGTCCTTAATCGTCCAATAGGCATATTTGGTTCCATTTGTCAGCTTTCTTCCGCAATAACCGCAATGAATCACGTCAATGAGTGACAGCATGCCGTCGTTCCTCCTTATTACAGGTACATCCTTATGTTCCGATGTCTTTATATATTGATCAGACCTGCACTTGCGCTTATCCTGTACCCTGTCCCATAATTCGCCGCTGATAATCTGTATGCTTTCGTCGGGGGAATTTGACTTGATCCAGTCTTCACTGTCCAGTCTGTGGTATTTTCCATTCCTGCGTTCCCGGCGTTTATATGCTGTATGGCCTGCATAGACGGGATTTGTCAGTATGCTTGTAATCGTGCCGCTTTTCCAGACATCTACAGGAGCCATAGTCTTATAATAGTCGTCTTCATTCAGCAGTCTTGCTATTTTGACAGATCCCAGTTCCTGATTGAGCGATAAATCATAGATATGCTTTACCACTTCTGCCTGTTCAGGAATAATGCAGAGATAATGCAGTGCCCTTCCATGCTTGCTCAGTTCCCCGGACAATACCAGTTCATATCCATAGGGAGCCTTGCCGCCCATGAATTTTCCCTGCTGAACCAGCTTCTGAGCAGTGTCCTTAACCCTCATTCCCGTATCGGCGCTGCTCTTCTGTGCATTCCCATAGCGGAGGGCCAGCATCATCTGCCCCATGATATCACTGCTTTCAGGAGAAATACAGTCATCCTTGACTGTATAAATATCCACATTATGACTTTTCAATGTCATAACATATGCGCCGATTTCCCACATACGTCTGCCGATTCTGTCGTCCTTGTAGGCCACAAGAATATCATATTCCCCATTTCTGGCATCTTCCAAAGCCTCCTGCAAAGTATCTCTTTCACTGACGGCTGTTTTGTAGCCGCTCCTGCTTCCTTCAAAATACTCCTTGTCATCGAGTTCCCAATCCTCATGCTTGTAAATATACTCCAGCACCAGATTGCGCTGGAGGGACAAATCACCGTCCGCCTCCAACTGCTGATTGGAACTGACCCTCAATAACATCCTTGCTTTCTTCACGGAAAATCACCTCCCCTTCGTATTTTTTATTTGCCGCTGTAATTCCATTTTCAGAATTTCGCTTACCTCTTTTTTAATCTGTGATATTTCCTCTGTGGTTTCCGGAAATTGTAAAATAAGCCGGATCTTTTCCTTTCCATCTACAATGTCTCTGCTATGCTCTTCCATTGTCAATCCTGTTTCCACATGTCTTGTTTCCATCCTATTTATCGCAGGCTTGACACATTCCCATTTTCCTGTCCTGTATAATCCGTTTTTCCTTCCGTTCTTCACGCCCCTTTCGGCAAAAAGTTTTAACCACCTCTTTCCATATGTTTACAATCCGGATACCTGTTTCAGACCCTAAGACAATTCAATTTTTTGCAAAGAAAAAGGGCTGTCATAGCCCTTTGCCTGCGTAACAGCTTATATCATTCCATGACTCTGTAAGAATATAACTTCCTTCAAGAACACAGAATATATTGTCATTTGCTTCCATAACGGAAAGATCCATGTCGTTTTCATCAAAAACTGCCACGAGGACAGCATTCTCATTTTTTACAACAATGGTAAAATGAACCGCCTGTCTAAGTTATATCCGTTCCATGGTCAAGCGTTTCAAGCTGTTCTTTGATGTAATCGCAATTTTTAATAATATACTCCTCTTTTAGTTCGTCATCTGCCCCCATGATGACCGGGGATATACTAATCTGGTAGTCACCGGCATTATTTTTCAACTGTATATCAGAAAGAAGCGCGCTTCTGACGTAGATTATGTAATCGCCCACTTCCGCATAATACAAATCGCTGCCGCTGGATTCGACATTACGCCAATGTGATTCGACATATGCGTAAACACTATATTCTTTTCCGTCAAGTCTGGCGAAGAACCCTCCATCGAATACATCATATTCTGTCGGAAAAAGAATATCCGGGAAAAAAGTTACCTTGTCAAGAACATTATACTTGTCTCCGATGGGAAGCGTTGCTATACTCAGCGGCGCCATCTCATCCCAGGGTACAATCCCCTCCTCCTTATCGGTTGTGTCTTTCTCGCCTGTTTCCCCTGCATCCATTTCCGTTTCCTTGTTGTCCATATTGTTATCGTTCCTGACAGCTTCAACATCCTCTGTCATGCCCCCTGTGCTATTATCCTTCCCACATGCACCAAGGGACAAAATCATAGCTGCGGTCAATATAATAGTTAATGCCTTTTTCATTTCCATTTACCTCCTGTTTATAATATTAAATTGACCCTTTCTGAAAATTTTCCGCCTTCCATTGTAGCATGTGCAATACTCTCTGTCCATAAGAATATTTCCGACATATCGGAAATACTATGATATAGGAATATCCACTATAATATCATATATGGAAGGGGGTGGTGGCTGTGATGTCGTTTGACCCGCTGTGGAAGACGATGAAAGAAAAAAATATATCGACTTATAAGCTGCTAAACGTATATGGATTCAGCCACGGCACCTACGACAGTTTAAAACAGAACAGAAACGTAACTTTACAAACCATAAACCAACTCTGCAAAATTCTTCAATGCAAGGTTGAAGACGTTGTGGTGTATATTGAAGACAAAGAATAAAAAAGACGCTGAAAGAGCAGATAATGGACTGTCAGAACATCTATCCCCCGTATTCTTACTATTTACCCTCTGTTTTTTTCGGGAGCATCTTTATAAGGATTAAGGTATAGGCCACCGTTATAATTGTCATCACTAAAACATGAATAATTTGCTTTTCCACTGTAAATCCCGCTTCATTTGCAAAAGCACTGAATGTGTTGACAGCAGAATGGGTAATAATGCAGGGGAGCAGACTTCCGCCGCGATAAAATATAGTTACAAATAAGAATCCCACTGCCATCGCAAAGCAAATCTGGCACAAATTACTTATCAGGTCCATGCCGCTGCCATTGAACAAATTTACCAAATGTCCTATGCCAAAGGTTACGCTTGATATAATTATTGCGGATTTTATATTATCTTTGGCTATGGCCTTAAACAGAAAACCTCTGAAAATCAATTCCTCAATAAATCCAACGCAAAGCATACAGGCAGTACGGAAAAGCGTATCCGATAAAGAATGACTGACCGCAATGCCGTTCCAAAGATTTCCTGTGGCTAAGATGAGCAACGGCACATAGTAAAGGAATCTGCGGGCAGGTACGGAAGATTTACAGAGTCCGTACCGCTCCTGTAAATTATTTTTCCGAATAAAGGCAAAAAGGATCACAGTCTGCAGAATACAAAAAGCAGCACTTGCGGCGTATTCCGTTCCAATTTTATCATTCAGCGGATTTGCCAGGGATTGCAGAACGCAATAAATCACAATCCACACAATCGCAAAAGTCAGTTCGTTTTTCTCATATAACTTCTTCATTTCTTTTCCTCCTGCATGGCTAATACCGCACCTGTGTATACCCGCTCCAAATATGTTGTAATATGTTTTTCATCATACTCTAATGAATTGTTGGCAATGATACTGGCATATCCATGAACAAACATTGCAAGTATTATAAAAACTTCTTTTGTCTGTTCCATATTCATATTCATTTCTTTCTGCATGGCGGAAATAACAGGTATAAGTTCCTCTGCATTTACCATTTCAAGCAGACTTTTTTCAACAACAAACCCCGATTGAAAAAGAAAGCGGAACAAATTAGGTTCTTTAACTGCAAATCGGATATAATTCAATCCTATTCCAAGCATACTATTTTGCTGTGTTTCCGGAATATTCATCAGGTATCCCGTATGATATTCATCTGTTTTTTCATAAGCAGCTTTTTTCAATTCTTCAATGGTTGCAAAATGATACATGACGGGTTGTGTGGAACAATTCAGCTTTTCTGATACTGTCCTTGCATTGATATTTTCTGCACCTGTTAAACGGACCACCTCAAATGCGGCTTCAATTACCATATCTTTAGAGATTTTAGCTTTAGGCGGCATTGCTTTTCCTCCTGTTAGATTATTTTCGTTATATAACACAAATTATATATTAATTCAAAGAATCTATTTTGTCAATCCCACCTGCTGAATTTTCGCCAATGTTCACTTGTCCGAAAAGACCTCTGCAACCCAGAATCAGCGACTATTTCGGGGTATCGAAACCAGGGCTACAATTTTACCATCACCTCCTCCACCGCTTATGACCAGAAATGGGTGTACGGACGCAACACTTACCAGAATATTGACTTTCTGGTGGACAGCATATTTGCCAACTACCTGTCCCGGCCCGGGGTGCGGCAGCCCATTTTCACCTCTTACTGCGACGGCCAGAGAGTTACCTGTTCCGGCCTGAGTCAGTGGGGTTCCAAGTATCTGGGAGACCAGGGCTACTCCGCCATCGAGATTATCCGCTACTACTACGGCAACGATATGTACATCAACTCTGCGGATGTAATCTCCGGCGTGCCTTCCTCCTGGCCCGGATATGCTCTGACCATTGGTTCCTCCGGGGAAAAAGTGCTGCAGATGCAGAACCAGCTGAACCGCATCGCCCGGAATTACCCGGCCATCCCCGTCATCACCGCCGATGGCATCTATGGTCCTCTCACCGCCAACGCCGTCCGTACCTTCCAGGGCATTTTCAATCTGCCCCAGACCGGTGTTGTGGACTATGCCACCTGGTATGAAATCTCCGACATTTATGTGGGTGTCAGTCGGATCGCGGAGCCGGGGCGATAGACCATTCGGATGCCTAACACCGGACGCCGCTGCCGATAAAAGTGAGAAGGAGGCTGCCGCAATCCGCCGCAGTCTCCTTCTCTTTTATCCTCCCATATGTTCCGAAAACATCTCTGCTCTGTTTTTACCTGTAATTGCCCAGGGAGATTGCCTCCTCGGCAAAGTTCTCCACCGACTTGCCCTTCTCATAGAAATGGGTGGCACTCTTCAGAATCCCCTCAAAGGTATAGCAGGGCTCCTCCTTCCCAAGGGGGAGGCTCACGGTCCTTCCGGTGAAGCCCGAGAGATAGATGGCCGTGATGACTTCCACCGTTCTTCTGCCGTCCTCCCCTGTAATCAGGGGACGTCCTCCGGTCTCCAGAGCGGTGAGCACATCTTCAATCTCCCCGGTGTGTCCCTCGTAGGCCAGATCGGGCAGTCCCCGGTAAAACTCCTGAAGTTTCTCCGTCAATTCCCTGTTTCCTTCCGGCGCAGGGAAACCGTTCTGCTGACTGCATTCCGCTTTCACATCCCAGGGCACCGAGATTTTAGCGTCCGCGCATTGCAGTACGATGCCCTGCTCCTCCCCATGGTGTACCACAGAACTGGTTACCCGGGCCATGCTGCCATCCTCATACCGCAGGCAGGCCAGAGACAGATCCTCCACCTCCGCATTGTCGTGCATCACATTGGCGAGCATGGCCATAACAGCCTGGGGCAGCCTTCCTTCCAGCCAATTCAGCATGTCAATATGATGTACCGCATGGTTCAGGGTGGGGCCGCCGCCCTCCTTCTCCCAGGTCCCTCTCCACCAGAGGTCATAATAGCAATGTCCCCGCCACCAGGCGGAATCCACCTGAGCCAGACATATTTTTCCCGCCAGGCCGCTCTCCGCAACCTTTTTCAGCTTGTAGACGGAATTCCTGAAACGGTTCTGGGCGATGCACGCCATGGTCACATGATTCCGCTTTTCCGCCTCCAGCATCTCGTCGCATTCCGCCAGACAGGTGGCCATGGGCTTTTCCACCACCACATTGCACCCCGCGTTCATGCTGTTCACGGCAATCTCACAGTGTACATAGGGCGGCGTGCAGACATGTACCAGATCGATGGGGACGCCCGAAGAGAGCATGGATTGATGGTCCGCAAAAACCTGGCAGTCCAACCCGTATTTTTCCCGCATGGCTTCCGCCTTCTCCGGGTATATGTCACAGAGCGCCACGATTTGGCACCTGTCCGGGAAGGTGAGCAGCCCCGCCACATGCATGTTGGCGATGTTTCCTGTTCCCACTATCGCAACACGAATCATCTTGTTCCTCCTGATTAAAGTTCCGCATATCCCCTGCAGACGCGCAGTCCTTTGCCGCATATACGGCCACCACAGTGTCCGTTTATGTGGCAGCGCGTCTTACGGGCATATGCTGATTAAAGTTCCGCATATCCCCTGCAGACGCGCAGTCCTTTGCCGCATATACGGCCACCGGAAATATGCTGTTATGATCTACCGTACTTTCACTGCCTGGCTCTCGGCCCGGACGCAGAGTTCCGCTGCCAGGAAGGCGTGTTCCTGGGTCATGGCTGTCTCCGTGCGGTTCACACAGTCCAGGATCAACTGTCCAAAGAAGGGATAACCCACCTTCCCCGACACCTGATAATGCTGCTCTCCCTCCCGGTTGACCAGAAACACATGATCCCCTTTTCCTTTTCCGTCTCCGGCGCCCACATTCACATACTTGCGCAGTTCAATATAGCCTTCCGTACCCAGGATAAAGGTTCTCCCATCTCCCCAGGTGGAGAGACCGTCGGGCGTGAACCAGTCCACCCGAAAGTGCTGGGTGGCCCCATTGTCTCCCAGCAGCACTGCCTCGCCGAAATCTTCCAGTTCCGGATATTCCGGATGGGCATAATTCCCCACTTGGCTGTACTGTACTTTAGCCTTTTTCACACCGCAGTAGAACAGAAACTGTTCAATCTGATGACTGCCGATATCACAGAGAATGCCGCCGTATTTATCCTTCTGATAAAACCAGTCCGGCCTGGCCGCCGGATTCCCGATCCGATGGGGCCCAAAACCGTCCACATGAATAGGCGTGCCGATGGCTCCAGCCTCAATGAGTTGTCCTGCGTACACCGCCGACTCCACATGGATGCGTTCACTGTAATACACCATGTATTTTCTCCCGGTACGAGCCGCCATATCCCTGGCCGCTGCCAGCTGCTCCAGGGTGGTCAAGGGAGCCTTGTCTGTAAAATAATCCTTTCCCGCCGCCATCACCCGCAGACCAAGAGCGCATCTCTCGCTGGTGACTGCGGCCCCGCATACCAGCCTGACCTCCGGATCCTCCAGCACCTGTTCTTCCCCGGAGGCCGCCCGGGCTTGCGGGAACGCCTTTTGGAAGGCCGCCACCTTTGCCGGGTCCGGGTCATAGACCCATTTGATGTAGGCCCCCGCCTCCGTCAGCCCGTTGCACATCCCGTATATATGCCCATGGTCCAGGGCCACGGCGGCGATGGCAAACTCTCCCGGTTTCACCACCGGCACAGGTTTTCCTTTGGGTGCATAATTCATTCCGTCTTTTTTCTGTTCCATCCTGTTTTACCTCAACTGTAGAAACAGGCCCCTTTTTTCCAAAGGGGCCCGCCTCGGATAGCCAATTAGTTGCCTGCGTGCTCGGTGCGCTCGTCGATAATCGTCTGTACGCCCGCGTTCTTCAGTTCTTCCATATATTCGTCATAAGTCTGCTCAAACTGATCCATGGGGCAAGTGATGCACTTCACCTGGTACTCATCCTTCACCAGATTGATGTCGGTGATCAGTTCCGGTGTGGAAGGAGAGGTATAGGTGGAGTCATGATTCAGCGTTCCGATCATGGCATTCTCATAGTTGGCCACCACATGATCCTCGTATCCCGGCGCTTCCTTTGCGGTACATGCGTTGAAGTCGTCCACGGTGGCAAAGTAACCCTGGTTGCCTACCAGGAAGATGTCAGCCCTGATCCAGTCCTTGTCCTTGGTGTTGTACTCCGCATCTTTTACCACGGGCACGCCGTTGCTGTCATAGTCGTAGTGCTCGCCTTCGAAGCCATGGTACAGCACATGTCCGCCTTCCTTGGTGCACATCCAGTCCAGATAGGTCATGCAGGCCTCTACGGTCTCTGCATCCGCTGTGAGAGGGCAGAATGCGATCAAACCGCCGGAAGCATATGCGGCGCTGTACTGTTTTCCGTCGTTAACATTCTTGAGAGGAGGGATGGAGACAATATCCGCACTCGAGTCGTTCTCCTGCAAAGTCTTCAGCAGGGAGCCTCTCATCACATCCACGCTGCCGTTTACGGCATACTCAAAGCTGGCAGCCGCACCCGTAACGATATAACTCTTGAAATTGTCCTCGGACATGGTGTAGTATTCCTGGTTCAGAAGACCATTGTTGTACATCTTGTTCATGAAGCGGTAGTAATCCCTCATGCCCTCGTCATAGTAATCCTGAATGGCGTCCTCGGTGCTGGCGATCTCCACTGCCGTAGGGTCTCCCGCGATCTTGGAAAATGCCATACGCAGATTCCAGGCATTCCAGATAATCATGCCCAGCACATCGTTTCTGCCGTCCGGGTTGTTCTTGGTCATCTGCTCCACCACATTGTACAGTTCGTCGGGGGTGGTGGGCATGCTCAGATTCAAATCATCCAGCCAGTCTTTTCTGATGCAGATATTGCTCTTGGCCGTGGTGGCACGCTTGGCCACGATGCCGTAAAGTTTACCGTCCGCGTTCCTGCCGATGTCCAGTACTTCCTGTCCCAGATATTCCTTCATGTTCAGCGCCTGATCCGCTCCGTCAATAAACTCCGACAGATCCCAGATACCGCCCTGGTTGAAGTAATCCTCCGCATAGGCGTATGTGTAGGTCAGCGTCAGGTCGGGAGCCGTCTGGCCCGCCACCATGCTCTGCATCTTCGTAACCTCGTCCCATCTGGGTACGGGCACGAATTCCACATTGATGCCCACCTTGTTCATCTCCTGGTTCACATACTCCGTCCACTTGTTCTCAGTGATGGTGGAGCCGTCCGGCGCGTTACTCCTGTCAAACAGTTCAACGGTGATGGTCACATTGTCAAACATCTTGGAGCCGTAGGTGGTCTGGTACTGGCTGGCCTGCGCCTGCCCTCCCTGGCTGTCGTCTCCCCCCGCCGTATCCGAGGACTGAACCGGCTGGCTTTCTCCGCCTCCGGCACTACCTGTTGCCTCTCCGCTCCCCGGCTGGCTTCCGCAGCCGAACAGGGTCACTGCCAGCATGGATACTGCCAGCATAGATGAAATCACTTTTTTCTTCACAATACTTCCTCCCTTTCTTAAGAATAAGTGTTGCGCGTACCCCGCCGTCCATTCATCCGGCAGCGGGGCCGCTGTTTCTATAATGAATGCCTTCCGGCAGTTCATTAACCCTTTACGGAACCCACCATAACGCCCTTGACAAAGTATTTCTGAAGCCAGGGATACACGATAAGGATGGGAATGGTGGACACGGCCACAGTGGCCATCTTCAGGGACTGGGTCATAACCTGGGTGCCCAGCCCTTCCAAATTTACACCCGAATTGTTCAGTTCCTCTCCGAACAGCAGACTCCTTAAGCGGAGCTGCAGGGTATACTTGTTGGGGTCCTGTATGTATAACAGTGCGTCAAAATAGGTGTTCCAGTAACCCACTGCGTAAAAAAGCCCGATGGTGGCGATGATGGGCAGAGACAACGGCAGTACGATCTTGACCAGCACCTGCATATAGGAGGCTCCGTCGATCCTGGCCGCCTCCTCCAGGCTTTCCGGCAGATTCCTGAAAAAAGTCCGCATAACGATGAAGTTAAAGACATTCACCGCCTGGGGAATAAACAGGGCTCCCAGAGTATCGTACAGTCCCACGCCTTTCACCACCAGGAAGGTAGGAATCATGCCGCCCCCGAAATACATGGTGAACAGGATCATCCCCGTGAGAAACTTTCTCCCGGGCAGATCATTACGGGACAGAGCGTAGGAGGCGAAAACCGTGAGAATCAGGCTGAGCCCCGTTCCCATCAGTGTCACCAGCACCGTGGTCCGCATGGAATTCCAGATCTGTGTCTTTCCCAGTATCTGCTGGTATGCGCTGAGAGTAAAGTCGATGGGATAAAATGTCACTTTTCCCGACAGGACCGCGTTATAGCCGCTCAGGGAGTAGGCGATCACGTTCAGAAAGGGATACAGGCAGACAAAAGCCAGCACCAGCAGCAGTATGTAATTAACCACCTGTCCCACCGATAATTTTTTCTTTTTCATAGTCCGCTCCTTTTTTATAATAGTATTTCGCATCTGCCGGGGCTATATGATTCCGTCTTCTCCGATGGCCTTGGCAAACTTGTCCGCCGCGAACAGGATGATAATGTTGATCACAGACTGGAACAGGCCGATTGCCGTGGAATCACTGTATTTCGCACGTTCAATACCCAGCCGATAGGTGTAGGTACTGATAACCTCCGACACGCCCATGACTTTCTTGTTACCCAGGAGCAGCGGAGCATCCAGCCCGATGGTCATCATCTTGGAGATCTGGAGAATCAGCATGGTCACGATCACCGATTTGATGGAGGGCAGCGTGATGTAAATCAACCGCTGGAATTTGGTTGCCCCATCCAGATAGGCCGCCTCATACAGGCTCTCGTCCACTCCTGTAAGGGCTGCAAGGTAAATAATGGTTCCCCATCCGATCTCCTTCCAGACATTACAGATGACATAGGTGAAAACCCACCAGGCATTGTTGCTCAAAAACGGAACAGAATCTATTCCCAAAGTATTCAGAATATGATTGACGGTTCCTCCCTGCATGGAGAAAAGGTTGGTAGCGATGCCGGCCACCACCACCCAGGAGATAAAATGGGGTAGATACAGCACCGACTGGGTGATCTTCTTGAACTTGGAACTCATCACCTCATTCAACATCAACGATACGATGATTGTCAGCGGAAAGCTGACCAACAGCGTGAGCACATTCAGCAGCAGCGTGTTTTTGATCGCCTCCCAGAAGTTTTTGTTCTTCAGGATTTTTTCAAATACTTCCAGGCCGCACCAGGGACTGTCCAGAACACCTTTGAACACATTGTAATCCTTAAAGGCGATGGTCACTCCGTACATGGGGATGTACTTGAAAATGATGTAGTACGCCATCACTGGCAGCAGCATCAGGTAGATCCACTTGTAATTCCACATTTTCACAAGGGTCCTGTTAGGCTTTTTTCTGGTAACACTTTTACTCATCTTGTGCCTCCTTTGTCTATTTTGTACACACTTTGAATATATCACACTCTTTCTTTGTGCACCTACACATAATAGGGCCACTTTTTTAGCGAAATACGACATAAAGAATGCCGACATGTCAAATTTCACATGCCGGCACACCAATCTTATCTGTTTTCCATCTGATATTTTTTTGGTGACATCCCCACTTGTTTTGAAAAAGTTCTGGAGAAATTGGAGTAACTGTTAAATCCTGTCATTTCGCATACATTGCAGGGCGACACCCCCTCCCGCAGCAGTTTACAGGACAGCATAATCTTTTTGGCAATGATAAAATTCTGAAGAGAGATACCCGTAATCCGCTTAAACCGTCTGCTGATATAAGTCCCGTTGTAATGCAGATTCTCCTCCAGGCATTTCAGCGTGATCTCCTCCGTCAGATGGTTTTCTATGTAGTTAAAAGTTTCCATCACCAGTCCAGGCATGATTTCCGGGCGGGGAAGGACATCCTGCCCCAGAAAATGGCGGTTTACCATGACCATGATCAGCTTCAGGTACGCGTCTGAAAGGATCTCATCTCCCGGCTTTTTCCCGCAGAGACTTGCCTGAAGCGAACGCGCATAGACATCCAGCCGCAGCACTTCCTCCTCCGACAGATGAATTACATTCAACGCGTTCATGGGCTTGCGCCGGAAGCAGGTCTGTAAGTCCGTCTGTTCGCTGGAGGCCCCCTCCAGAATATGCCTTTTCACGTTGACTACGACCCGGTCATAGATTCCCCTGGTGATCACCTCGACCCTATGGAAATTCAGTTCATCAACACATACCAGATCTCCCCGTTCCAGCCTGCTGCCCCCAAATTCGGTATAAAAATTTATAATACCCCCCAAGACCAGCAGAACCTCATACCCGTCGTGGTTATGCATATCCATGGAGTAATCCAGAAGCGCCGTGATCGTTTTGCATTCACATTGAATCTCCGCATCCAGGGCTGTAAATTTTCTTTTCGCGTCCTGTCCCATTTCACCATCTCCAATACCTTTAATACTCTCTGTTATATCATACATTTTCAACATAACATAGACTATTTATGCACAACAACACAATATCAGACCAATTTTTAGCGAAATGCGACTACTCAGGGGAAAGATTTTTTCACAAAGAGATCCCTTTCCGTTTAACGTCAAAAAACAGGATGTAATCCGCTATGTTTATGCCGAATTACATCCTGTTCTGTTAATAACAGGTTCTGCCTCTTTATGGCCCGGGCCATGCCCGCGCTGTTGGGTTAATCTGAACGCACAGCATCCTTGCTTATTTCTCAGCCAGCGCTGCCTTCAGAGCCACGGTCAGCTGAGGAACAATCTTGTTCAGATCGCCTACCACACCATAGTCAGCCACATCGAAGATGGGAGCATCCTCATCTTTGTTGATGGCCACGATGATATCGGATTCCTCCATGCCAGCCACATGCTGGATGGCGCCGGAAATGCCGATGGCAAAGTAGATCTGGGGACGAACGGTCTTGCCGGTCTGACCTACCTGCAGATCCTTGGGCTTCCAGCCGCTGTCAACCACAGCACGGGAGCAGGACACGGTACCGCCCAGTACTTCTGCCAACTCCTCCAGAATCTTAAAGTTCTCCGGGCTGCCCACGCCGCGGCCGCCGGATACCAGTACCTTGGCGTCCATGATGTCCACGGTATCGGAAACCGCCTTCACCACTTCCTTGATGGTCACATACCGATTGTTGGGTGTAAAACCGGGATTGTACTCCTCCACCACGGCCTTCGCGCCCACAATGGGATCAATCTTCTGCATAACACCGGGACGGACGGTGGCCATCTGAGGCCTGTTGTCCGGGCAGGCGATGGTGGCGATGGTGTTGCCGCCGAAAGCAGGGCGGGTCATCAGCAGCTGATTGTGCTTCTGCTCCTGGCCCGGAATGGGATTCAGAGGGAAATCGCCGATCTCCAGCACGGTACAGTCCGCGGTAAGGCCGGTGGCCACCCTTGCGGATACGGTGGGACCCAGGTCACGTCCGATGGCAGTAGCGCCCACCAGAACGATCTCGGGCTTATACTGGTTGATCACGGAAGACAGCGCATGGGCGTAGGGCTCGGTCCTGTATACCTTCAGTTCCGGGTCGTCTACCACGATCACCTTGTCTGCGCCGTACTCCGCCAGCTTGTCGGCCAGGTCTTTCACCTGATAGCCGATGAGAACCGCCACCACCTCTGTCTCCAGACTGGCAGCCAACTCCTTTCCTTTTCCCAGCAGTTCGTATGCGATACCGCTGATCTCATTGTCCACCTGCTGGGCAAACACATATACGCCTTTATATTCTTCTAAATTCATGGTTTGGTTTACCTCCTATTTTAGTTCCGCATATCCCCTGCCGCTGCACACTCCGGTGAATCATGTCCGGCCGCCTGGGCGTCCGCACATGATTCAGTGCACCGTCCGGGGATATGCTGTTTTAGTTCCGCATATCCCCTGCCGCTGCACACTCCGGTGAATCATGTCCGGCCGCCTGGGCGTCCGCACATAACTCCCCCCTTCAGCGCAGCGTTGTTCGGGGACAGGCAGTTTTAGTTCCATCTTTATACGATGTGCTTCTCCTTGAATTTGCCCACGATGTAAGCGACTGCATCTTCGGGGGACTCAGGAACCACCTTCTCGCCTGCGCCCTTGCGCACCTTGTCGGAGGCTTTGGCAATCTTGGTGGGAGAGCCCTTCAGACCCAGGTTGCTGTCATCCACATCCTTCAGATCCGCTCTGCCCCAGGTGGTAATCTCTGCCGCGCATGCGTCAAAGATGCCGCCGGGAGTCATGTAGCGGGGCTCGTTCAACTCGGACAAAGCGGTAATCAGGCAAGGCATCTGGGACTCCAGCACATGATATCTGTCGTCATACTGGCGCTGTACGATTACCTTGTCGCCTTCGATCTTGATATCCTGGGCATAGGAGATCACAGGGATCTGCAAATGCTCCGCGATCTGGGGGCCAACCTGCGCGGTATCGCCGTCGATAGCCTGACGGCCTGTGATAATCAGGTCATACTCCAGATTGCGGATGGCGCCTGCAATGGTGGTGGAGGTAGCCCAGGTATCCGCGCCGCCCAGCACCCGGTCTGTCACCAGAATGCCCTTGTCCGCACCCATGGCAATGGCCTCACGCAGCACGTCCGCTGCCTTGGGAAGCCCCATGGTCAGCACGGTTACCTCTGCACCGTACTGGTCTTTCAGACGCAGTGCCGCCTCCAGGCCAGCTTTGTCATCCGGGTTCATAATGGCCAACATAGCGCCTCTATCCAGAGTTCCGTCGGGATTAAACTTAACGCCGCCCTTGGTATCCGGAACCTGCTTAATACAAACGATAATCTTCATCGTATTTTCACTCCTTTTTTATATTTTACAATCTAAAGCCACTGTTGTTTCAAAACCTTTTCTTAGGCTCCGAGCATGCCTATTCGGCAAAGCAGCGGCCTGCCATATCGCACCGATCCGCTGGGGACGGGCGACACAAGAGTTACTTCAGCAAGTTGGCGGAGATAACCATTCTCTGCACTTCGCTGGTACCCTCGTAAATCTCGGTGATCTTGGCATCACGCATCATGCGCTCCACATCGTACTCTCTGATGTAGCCGTAACCGCCATGCAGCTGTACTGCCTTGGTGGTTACTTCCATGGCTACTTCCGCAGCATACAGCTTGGCCATGGCAGCTTCCACGGAATAGGAAACCTTAGGATTGGTCTTGTACTCGTCCTTCTTGCGGGCAGCCTTATATACCAGCATCTTGGCAGCTTCCACCTTGGTGGCCATGTCGGCCAGCTGGAACTGCGTGTTCTGGAACTGTCCGATGGAGCGGCCGAACTGCTTCCTCTCTTTTACATAGGCAATGGTGGTCTCCAGAGCGCCCTCTGCCAGGCCCAATGCCTGTGCGGCAATACCGATACGGCCGCCGTCCAGAGTGTGCATGGCGATATTGAAGCCCTTACCCTGCTGTCCCAGCAGATTGCCCTTGGGAATACGGCAGTCCGTGAAGATCAACTCGTAGGTGGAAGAGCCGCGGATACCCATCTTCTTCTCCTTGGTTCCGAAGGTGAAACCGGGAGTACCCTTCTCCACGATAAACGCGGAAATCTCCTTCAGGAATTTGCCTCTCTTCTCGATCTTGCCGGTGACGGCGATCACAATGTAGACATCCGCTTCCTTACCATTGGTGATAAAGCATTTGGATCCGTTCAGCACCCACTCGTCACCCTCCAATACGGCCTTGGTCTGCTGGCCCTGGGCATCGGTTCCCGCACCGGGCTCGGTGAGGCCGAACGCACCGATCTTGCGGCCGCTGGCCAGGTCGGGAAGGTACTTCTGCTTCTGCTCTTCCGTACCGTAGGTCAGGATGGGATCCACGCACAGAGAGGTATGGGCAGATACGATTACGCCTGTTGTACCGCATACCTTGGAAAGTTCTTCCACACACATGGCATAGGTCAGGATGTCACAACCCTGTCCGCCGTACTCCTTGGGAACGGGAATGCCCATAAAACCGAATTTCGCCATCTTTTCCACGGTCTCCTTGGGAAAGCGCTCTTCCTCGTCCACATCCTGTGCAAGAGGCTTCACTTCATTCTCGGCAAAGTCCTTAAATAGCTGTCTCGCCATTTCATGCTCTTTGGATAATGTAAAATCCATGATTAATTCCTCCACTTTCATCTAGATTTTGACTGCTTTATTTTGCGTAATTGTAAAAGCCCTCGCCGGTCTTTTTACCCAGCTTGCCCGCGCGCACCATCTTCCTCAGCAGGGGAGCGGGCGCATACTTGGAATCGCCGGTCTCCGCATAGATAACCTCCATGATAGCCAGCACGATATCCAGGCCGATATAGTCGCCCAGAGCCAGAGGGCCCATGGGATGATTGGCGCCCAACTGCATGGCCACATCAATATCCGCCACGGAAGCTACGCCTGCGGCGTATACATTGATGGCCTCATTGATCATGGGGATCAATATCCTGTTTACCACAAAACCGGCGGCCTCGTTCACTTCCACGGGGGTCTTGCCGATCTCGGAGGCAATGCCCTTAATCTTCTCTACCAGGTCCGCAGGAGTGTTGGCGCCTGCGATTACCTCAACCAGTTTCATCCTGTCGGCAGGGTTGAAGAAATGCATACCGATCAGAGGACGATCCAGTCCGTTGCCCATCTCGGTGATAGACAGGGAGGAAGTATTGGATGCAAAAATGCAGTCCTTCTTTACGATCTGCTGCAGTTCCGCGAAAGTCTGCTTCTTAATGGCCATGCTCTCAGGACAAACCTCAATTACCAGATCGCAGTCCGTGCAGATATCCTTCAGACCGGTGGCGATCTTGCCCAGGATCTCCTCGCCCTTCTCGGCGGTGATCTTCTCCTTGCCTACCAGGAAATTGATGTTCTTCTGGATCTTGGCCTTACCGCCGTCAGCGAACTCCTGCTTGATGTCGCATAAGCATACTTCATAGCCGTCCGTCATTGCAAAAGCCTGTGCGATTCCGGCACCCATGGTGCCCGCGCCAATAATACCTACCTTCATGTAAAAATCCTCCTTATTATAAGTTCCGCATCTGCCTATCCAGTACCTTTTCCCGCAGAGAAATTACGGGCCGCTTCCCCGTCCCGTAATTCTCTGGGCACTGGATCGGCCGATGCTGATTTGTGATTACCGCTTTTTTTATTTGTTCTGGAAGGGCGCTTTTACTTTCTCCTTGTTCTTATCCAAGAAGAAAGCCATGCCGTACTTCTGATCCTCGGTCTCGAAGCAGTCGCCGAACAGCTTCTCCTCGATCACCACCGCCTGATCCATGTCCACGTCCAGGCCCTCGTTGATGGCCTTCTTGCAGTTGCGCACTGCGATGGGAGCATTCTTGGCGATGCCGGAAGCCATCTTCTCCGCCGCTGCCAGCAGCACTTCCCGGGCCGTCTTAACCACATTGCCCTCGGCGTCCACCTCTGCGGAATACACTTCGTTCACCAGGCCAATCCGATATGCTTCCGGCGCCTTGATGTTGCGGGCCGTATAAATCATCTGCTTGGCCATGCCTGCACCCACCAGACGGGCAAGTCTCTGGGTGCCGCCAAATCCGGGGGTGATGCCCAGGCCCACCTCGGGCTGTCCGAACACAGCGTTGTCGGAGCAGATGCGGATGTCACAGCTCATGGAAATCTCGCAGCCGCCGCCCAGCGCAAAGCCGTTGATCGCGGCGATCACAGGGATGGGGAAAGTCTCCAGCCTGCGGAACACATCGTTGCCCTTCTTGCCAAAGGCTTCGCCCTCGGCCTTGGTCAGCGTGCTCATCTCGCCGATATCCGCGCCCGCCACAAAGGACTTCTGTCCCGCACCGGTGAGGATCAGACATCTCACTTCTTCCAGATTCACTGCGTCCAGGGCGGCGTCAAGTTCCTCCAGCACCTGGCTGTTCAGGGCATTCAACGCCTTCTCACGGTTGATGGTGAGAATGGCATACTGCCCCTTCTGCTCATAAAGAATATATTCCATATCTACCTCTTTTCCGCATATCCGGGATTTGTCTTGCGCCAAACCCACAGACTGCCTTGTGTTTCTGTTCCTCAGCAAGCCGCCATAGTCCTTCCGAACTTGAATTAACCGAAAAAACATTGCTATGTACACGATGCAACAGTATGGTCAGGCATGCTATGATAACGCTTCTTTTCCCCTCAAACAGCCCGGAGAACACCATGACTCCCCGGGCTTTTACTGCCTTTTTAATCTTCGATCTTAACGATGGTGGAGCAGCCCATGCCGCCGCCGATGCACAGGGTAGCCAGACCGGTCTTTGCGCCCTTAGCCTGCATCTCATGCAGCAGAGTCACCAGAATGCGGCATCCGGAAGCGCCCACGGGATGACCCAGGGCAATGGCGCCGCCATTGGGGTTCAGCTGCTTATCCACATCAATTCCCAGATCCTTGCCCACCGCAACGGACTGCGCGGCAAATGCCTCGTTGGCCTCGATGATGTCGAAATCCTCGATCTTCATGCCGGTTTTGGCCATCACCTTCCTGGTGGATGCCACAGGGCCGATGCCCATTACTTCGGGACGAACGCCTGCCAGTGCCCCTGCCACGAAAGTAGCCATGGGCTTCACACCCAACTCCTTGGCCTTTTCCTCGCTCATTACCACGATGGCGGCAGCGCCATCGTTGATACCGGAAGCATTGCCCGCGGTCACGAAGCCGTCAGGGTTAATGGAACGCAGCTTTGCCAGGCCCTCGATGGTGGAACCGGCACGGGGACCCTCGTCCACCTTGAACTCGATGGTTTCTTTCTTTTTCTTCACCATAACGGGAACGATCTCCGCGTCAAAGGCGCCGGACTTCTGAGCCGCCTCGGCCTTCTGCTGGCTCTTGAGAGCGAACTGATCCAGTTCCTCTCTGGTCAGGCCCCACTCGCGGCAGATGTTGTCGGCGGTGGTGATCATATGGTAATTGTTGAACGCATCCCAAAGGGCGTCCTTGATCATGGTATCCACCAGAGTTCCGTCGTTCATCCTGTATCCATAACGAGCCTGAGGAATGGCGTAGGGAGCCATGGACATATTCTCCATGCCGCCTGCCACAACGATGTCCGCATCGCCGGCCATGATCATCTGAGCGGCCTGGTTCACGCAGTTAAGGCCGGAACCGCATACCACATTCATGGTCACCGCAGGCACCTCGATGGGCAGCCCTGCTTTGATGGAAGCCTGGCGGGCCACGTTCTGCCCCTGGCCTGCCTGGATTACGCAGCCCATATATACCTGGTCAACCTGCTCGGGAGCCACGCCGGCCCTGCTTAAAGCCTCCTTAATAACGATTGCGCCCAGTTCCACCGCGGGAGTGGTGCTCAGAGTGCCGCCCATGGTGCCGATGGCGGTACGGCAGGCGCCTGCTAATACGACTTTCTTTGCCATTTTTTTCTCCTCCAACTTGTTTATTATGTGTTTTCACTGTACCGACAATGATTGTTATTTTTTTATCATTGCCATTGCTTCTAGTTTAGCATACCGATTCCTGTTTTGCAACGGATTTCTTTAAATTCCGTCCGGGAATTCTATTGCCCGAAGCCTTCTTTTTTTACCATGAGAATATACTTCCCCACACAGGTAAAACCCAGAGCCAGCGCATCGGGCTGGCTCTCCCAGTCATTGAAAAAACAAGGTTTCTTACACCCAATGTCATTTCGTTAAGAGTTTTATGTGTTAAGTTAAGCCGTCCATTCCATGAATAGACGGCTCAGACTGTCAAAAAAGGTCAGCAAAAGCTGGCTTTTTTTGACAGTCTGAAATGGATATTGAAAAAAGCCACTGCAGATTATCGTCCACAATGGCTCTTAGGTCATTTGTATTTAATTCTCTTCACATAAACTCAGGTACAACCTGAAAGTTTCGTGTGTTCGACAAATTGAGATTCGTTGTTCTCTATATAACAATTCTATTTTCTTTCTAATGTATACCAAACATCTATTTCATCTTTAGAAGGTGCTTCCCACATGGACAATAATTTTCCCATAAGACCTTCATCCAGATAATAATCTGAACCACCTTCGCCATTTAATACCCTACAGTTT
>OFGB01000127.1_pt1 | contig 57591 bp, 54 predicted proteins | sample 1521491 | NCBI WGS metagenome assembly OFGB01 (sample SAMEA3504095, study PRJEB24116) | mouse gut metagenome | biome: mouse gut; feature: mouse-associated habitat; material: faeces | place: Denmark | collected 2011
ATCAGGTTATTTGGAATTAATCCGGATATTACCGTGCTTAGTAAAAGTGTTACGTTTGATACAAGAATATTTATATCCGCCATATCATTTTTTATCTTTATAATATTTGTCTTTTTAGTTTAATTTCCCGCTAATTTTCAAGCGAATCATCTTTCGCCTTTCACCACTTACGCCTTTCTCTTCTGTGCTTCTTAGAAGCTATTTTGTCAAATTTTCGTTGCAAATTTTGATGAAAAACAATACAAAAAAAAGAACCATCCCTGTCCGAAGATTTTTCTAATCTCATTTTGACAAGAACGGTTCTTTTTTGTTTCAGGCTGTTACAGGCTCGATTTCATTTTGCTTTTGCTTATTTCAGTACAAAAGACTGGCAATCGGTGCACTGTTTTTCAGTTGGGTTTGCTTCATGGGTACCAACCTGAATTTCCTGCAAAGAGCAGTAGTTCTGCCCTGCTGCATGATGGCGGCACTGCTGTACTGTACATTTGATACTCTGGTTAATCTGTCCGTTCATACTGTTCAACCTCCTAAATTTAAAAACTAAGTGGTACATCTGATAGTATGGACAGGGTTTTCATTTTTATACCTTTGTTTTCGTTTTTTTATGCAGCACGAAAAAGTTCTAATTTTCTTTCAAATCAATTGCAGTTCGTGTAATACGGCAATAAAGATAAACAATGTAAAGCAGGACAGCAGCGATGTAACTACGACAATTTGTCCCGCCAAGTGATAGTCGGCATTTTCATTCTGCGCCATAATATATCCCGACACTGCCGCCGGCGATGCATACATAGCCAACAGCGACGCCAGAGCTTGCCCGCGGAAGCCTAAAAAAATTGCAGGCGGTAAGAACAATAACGGTACTGCAAGCAGCTTGCACACAGTGACCACAGCCAGGTAGGCAACCTGCGTGGTCTGCAGATTCAAATCCAAATCCGCGCCCAAAATGAGCAGCGCCAAGGGAATGGTAATACTCCCCAAATCGGTCAGCGTTTCTTCTAAAAAGCCCGGAAATTGAATCCCGCTCAATGTGTACAGCATACCCAAAGCCGTAGCGATGATTAACGGATTTCGCGCAATGTTGCCAGCCATCTTCCAAGGGTCATGTCTGCTCTGTCCATTAAAATGCTCAAACAGATACACCGCCAGCAAATTGAATAAAGGCACGATAATGGCAATGAGCATGGTAATGGTGGCAATATTGTCCCCTTTATAGATGTTGCTTACGATAGGAATTCCTAAGATGACATAATTGCTGCGGTAAATGCCCTGCACGATCACGCTCTGCTGCTCTGGATTTCGCACGATTCGCGGCACCAGCCACATTAAGACTGCGAACAAAAGCAATACAGAAAAAATCGCATATCCAATCAGATGCCATTCAAAATACTGGCGGAAATCTGTTTCCCGTACATTGTTAAAGAGCATGACCGGCAGAAAACATTTGAAACACAGCCGATTCAAATCACGAATCATGGTGCGCGGCATCAAGCCAATTTTCTGTAAAAATACGCCCAGGAGAATCATGAGAAACACTGGCAGCATCACATTGAGCGATAACAAAATAGATTGCAACAAAAACACCTTCTTAAAATCAATTTTCCTTACATAGTAAAAGGCTGCTGCCAAATCCAGCAGCAGCCCTGTATGAGTTGCAGGTTTATTATTATTTGCACATTATGCTTTTGCAGCCATCACCGCAGCGCACCGCGGACATAAGCCATGCTCATCCAATTCTTCAGAATGAATCCAGCAGCGTTCACAAACATTTCCCACAGCCGGTGCAATCACGACATCCAAATCCTTCACGTTTTCACTTACATAAGCGTCATTCGGTGCTTCTGCCATGGATTTTACTGTCACTTTGGAAACAATGAAGATTGTAGCCAGCTGTTCAGCCATTGACTGCAGCAGCTCCAGGGTTTCCCCGTCAGCGTACAGTGTCACCTGTGCATCCAAGGATTTGCCGATTTCTTTGTCGGCTCGTTTTTCTTCCAGCTTCTTGGTGACCTCTCCGCGGATCTTGATCAGTTTGTCCCATTTCGCTTCCAGTTGCTCATCAAAAGCCTCTGGATTTACCTGTGGCCAGCCGGACAACTGAATGCTCAATTCCTTGTCCTCTTTCGGGAAATATTTCCACACTTCTTCTGTGGTGAAAGAAAGAATCGGCGTCATAATCTGTGCCAATGCCAGACAGATTTCATACAACGCAGTCTGACAGGAACGGCGTCCTTTATCATCTGCCGCTTCGCAATACAGACGGTCTTTCACAATGTCTACATAGAACGCGCTCAAATCTACATTGCAGAAATTGTGTACTGCATGATATACTACATGGAATTCGCAGTCCTCATAAGCCTGATTTACTTTTTCCAGCAGCTTATGCAGCTTGAGCACAATCCACTGGTCCAGTTCTTCCATATCTTTCAACGCTACCGCATCAGTCTTATAGTTGAAGTCATTGATATTGCCCAAAAGGTAACGGAAGGTGTTCCGGATTTTGCGATACGCTTCGCTTACCTGTTTCAAAATGCCCTGCGAAACAGCTACGTCATTGCGATAATCGGCAGAGGCCACCCACAGACGCAGGATATCTGCGCCCATATCGTTTACGACTTTCAACGGGTCTACGCCGTTGCCCAGGGATTTACTCATTTTGCGGCCCTGCTCGTCCACCAGGAAGCCATGGGTCAAAACTGCCTTGTAAGGCGCCACGCCGTCCAAAGCCACCGAGGTGAGCAGTGAGGAATGGAACCAGCCGCGATGCTGGTCGCTGCCTTCCAAGTACATATCCGCCGGAGTCTGCAATTCTGGACGAATTTTTAAGACGCCCTTATGACTGGAGCCGGAATCGAACCATACATCCATGATATCGGTTTCCTTGCGGAAATGAGTTGCTCCACATTTGGGACAGGTCAGACCTTCTGGAATCAATTCTACTGTGTCCTTGGCAAACCAGATATCAGAACCATGCTCGCGGAACAACTCCTGAATGTGGGCGATGGTATCATCATTGATAATCGGTTCATTACATTCTGCACAGTAGAAAATCGGAATCGGCACGCCCCATGTGCGCTGTCTGGAAATACACCAGTCGCCGCGATCTGCTACCATATTATAAATGCGGTCATGTCCCCAGGCTGGGAAGAATTTTACTTTATCAATCTCATCCAGCGCATTCTGGCGGAACCCGTCAATGGAGGCAAACCATTGCTCTGTTGCGCGGAACAGGGTGGGGTTTTTGCAGCGCCAGCAATGAGGATACTGGTGTTTGATAAATTTCAGTTTTAACAAATAGCCATTTTCATCTAACCATTGACAAATCGCTTTGTTGGCATCATCGGTGGAAAGTCCTGCAAAACGACCGGCATCCGAAGTCAGGTGACCCTGATCGTCAAGTGGAGAAATGACAGGCAGACCATATTTCTGACTGACAATAAAGTCATCCATACCATGACCAGGTGCAGTGTGTACACAGCCGCTGCCCGCTTCCAGGGTAACATGCTCACCATTGATTACCACGGAATCACGGTCAAGGAACGGATGTCGGCAAAGTACGCCATCCAGCTCTTTCCCTTTCCACTGTCCCAACACCTGGTAGGTTTCCGGCAGACCACATTCGCTTATTACGTTTTTGAGCATCTCTTTTGCGACCAGATACTTGTCCGCTTCAAACTGCACCAGCTGATACTCAAATTCCGGATGGATAGAAATTGCCACGTTGGCCGGCAAGGTCCATGGCGTGGTTGTCCAAATCACCACATAGGCATCCTCAATCGCAAACAGACCCTTGGCATCTTTTACCGGGAATTTCACATAAATAGACGGTGATCTCAGCTCTGCATATTCAATTTCCGCTTCTGCCAGCGCTGTCTCACAATCCGGGCACCAATGTACCGGCTTCAACCCTTTGTAGATATAACCCTTTTTGGCCATCTCGCCGAATACGCCGATCTGCTCTGCTTCAAATTTGGGGTCCAAGGTCACATAAGGATGTTCCCAATCTCCGCGCACGCCTAAACGGCGGAACTGTTTTTTCTGATTTTCTACTGCATCCAGCGCAAATCCAGCGCAGGCTTTCCGGAATGCCACCTTGTCCACACCGTGATGGTCCAGCCCCAACGCTTTAATTGCTTTCAGCTCAATGGGTAAGCCATGTGTATCCCATCCTGGCACATAGGGCGCATCGTAACCCTTCATGCTGCGATGCTTCACAATCATATCCTTGAGTACCTTATTCATAGAATGTCCCAAATGAATATCCCCGTTGGCATAAGGAGGTCCGTCATGTAAAATGAACTTGGGATGTCCTTCATTTTTTTCTGCAACCTTATGATAAATATCATTGCTGTCCCAGAATTCCAAGATTTCCGGTTCCTTTTTAGGTAAGTTCCCACGCATGGGGAATTCTGTCTGGGGCAAGTTTAATGTCTTCCCATAATCTACCTTTTCCACGTTTTTTCACCTCAAAAAATAATGTTTCCTAATTTATAATAAACGCACCTGCCTTATTTGGCATTGGTGGTTTCCATAAGCTCTTTCAGTTTTACATTAATCTTTGTTTCCTCATTTTCTGACAGGCTGCTCTGGCTTTCCGCTGCTGACTTTTCCTGTTTGGCTATAATGGTTTCCTCTTCATTCTGTTTGATATAGCTTGCCACATCTTCACTGGAAATACCGACTTCCTCTGTTTCTAACAGCGTAATCTGATTTCTAAAGTACTCTTTCAAAGTTTCTTTCGCATCTGCATAATGCTTCGCCAGCATGGTATAATCAGCCAGTACCTGGTTATATTTTTCCTCTGTACCGCCGATGATATTTTTGGCCTTTTCCTCTGCCTGGGAAATAATTTCTGCCGCTTTCTGCTCGGCATCCTTTTTCAGCTCGTCAGCAAAACGCTGTGCAGACACCAGGGCATTATTCAAAGAAATCTCTTTTTCCCGGTAGCTATTCATATTCTCGCTGTAATTGCTGAGCTGCGTTTTCAATACATCCAGTTCCCGCTGCATTTTTTCAAAATCTACAATGATTTCATCCAGGAATTCATCTACTTCCTCCATGTCATACCCACGCATAGATTTTTTAAACTCTTTATTATGAATGTCCATTGGTTTCAGCATAGACACAAGCCCCCTTTTGAATTTCATTTCCTATCAAATATATTTCAAAATACATAACTTTAAATTTCCTTTGCGTGTTTCGCCAGACAGAGCGCCAATGGCAATGCGACCTTTCCCACGACAGGAAATCATATCTCCCTGTCGACAAAGATAGTCATTCTCTCCTACTTCGCTATGATTCACCTTCACTTGCCCGCCTTGAATCAATTCCATCGCTTTACTGCGGGATAACTGGAATCCATGAGCCAGCACAGTATCCAAGCGCATAGAAGCTACCATAATATGTATTTCTTTTATATTCTGTTGCGGTGGTTCAAATGTAGCTAAAGGATATTTTTCACCCTTTAATGGAACGTGTTTTACACGCAGCTCCTGCTGCTCAAGATACTCTGCCGCCTCCTGCTGCACAAAGAGGTCAAAGCCTGATTCCCGCACCAGGAGATCGCCAAACTTTTCCCGCCGCAATCCCAGTCCCATCACCGCGCCTAAAAAATCACGGTGATTGACCGAGACAAAATCCAACTTTCCCTGAAACCGGAACAGAGAAATTTTTGCCATCTCACAGTCCGGCTCGCTGTATTCCGGAAAAAGCACCAGGCGTTTCCGCTCTGCGCCTTCATAGCCGCCGCAAAATAAATAGCGCTGTATCTTACGGGATCTGAGATATTCTTCTGCCACCAGCTGTAATCTCGGCTCCAAAAAATCTGTTGCCGCTTCCTGATAACGCTCCTCCACCCGTTCCAGCAAATCGTCCAATCTACTGATAAATTGTTTTTCTTCCGAAGACAGAGTCAGCATAACGCCCTCCTCTTAAAACAAAATACGCAGCACATTAAACAGTACCTGATAAAGCAGTTGAATCAGCAGCAACGCCACAACAGGTGTAAAATCCAACGGATACCGCAGCACCTCCGGCAGCAAACGGCTGCAGGGCGTCAGAATGGGATCTGTGATTTCATATACATACCGCAAAATTGAGTTGTAGGGATCATGCGGTATAAACGAGAGAAAGCAACGGGCGATAATCATAAAATTCAACACACTTACCGCTGCCCGCAAAAATAAATAAATCATTTCTTTTCACCCAACTCCTTTGAACGAAGATAGGCTTGCTGCACCGCTTCCATCATGGCACTGCGCACACCTTTTTCTTCCAGCACCTTTAAGGCACGGATTGTCGTGCCGCCCGGACTGGTCACCTGGTCCTTCAGCTCCCCAGGATGGAGACCTGTTTCCAAGAGCATCATGGCAGAGCCTGCCATGGTCTGTGCTGCCAGCTGATAAGCCATTGCACGGGGCAAACCTGTGAGTACAGCACCGTCAGCCAGAGCTTCCAAAATCTGATACATATATGCCGGTCCACTGCCGCTGACAGCTCCCACTGCATCAATATATGCTTCTTCTATAAAAATAGTCTGCCCAACGCTATCAAAAATCTCCTGTACAACCTGTTTTTGTGTCTCCGTGACCAGCTCACCGGCAGCCACACCAGTCATGCCCCAACCGATTTTCGCCGGCGTATTGGGCATCGCGCGAAACAGCGCCACCGCTCCCAACTGCTCTGTAATTGCCGCCATGGAAAGTCCAGCCATGATAGAAATTACTGCTTGTCCCGCCTGCGGTTTTTGCGTCAGCGTGCTGCACACCGCAGGAAATTGCTGCGGCTTCACAGCCAAAATGATATATTCCGCCTCTGACATCACCTGATTGTTGTCAACCGCTGCCACAATACCCAGCTCCTGCTGCAGCCGCTGCAATTTTTCCCCGCTGCGGTTGGACATAATGATATCCCCACTGCCGCACAGCCCTTTTTTGAGCATTCCTGCCGCAATCGCCTCTGCCATGGCTCCGGCGCCGATAAAACCGAATCGATATGTCGCCTGCATTAGAAATCACCCCGACGATTATATTGGGTAATCCAGGTAAAGAGCTCCTCATCGGTATTTTCCAAATCACGCTTCAATTCACTGGCAATATCAATATTTTGCGGCGCAGCCAGAATAATTCCCTGGCTTACCTTTTGAATGGTACCGTCAATGGCGTATACCACGCCGCCCACAAAATCAATAATTTTCGCAGCAATATCCGTGTCGCAGGATTCAATATTAATTACCACCGCTTTATGGTCCAGCAGGTTATCCGCAATACCTTGCGACTCTTCAAAACGAACCGGCTCCACTAAAACCACACGGGCATTTTCGCCGCCTTCCCCGAAATGCTCTGTGTGTTCCCGGTTCGGATTGGTAAAGGATACTACATTGTTTATCCGTGTCATGGATCTGTTTTCTGCCTTCGCCGGCATAGCTGTACTCTTCGCTGCAATCTGTACAGGTCTTTCCGCAACAACTTCCTCTTCCTCTACATCTTCCCGTTCTACAAAACCTAATACATCTACAATCTTATCCAAAAATCCCATTTTACTCTCTCCTTTATTCTGCAAACATACTTCTGCCAACACGAATCATATTGGCGCCTTCTTCTACTGCCACCTGATAATCGTGACTCATACCCATTGACAATATTTCCATATCAATTCCAGGAATCTGCTTTTCCTTTATTTCCTGAAATAATTGATACATTTCCCGGAAAATCGGTCGTACCTGCTCGGTATCTTCAAAAAAAGGAGCTATGTTCATCAATCCTTTTACATGGATTCCAGGAAGCTTGCTGACCATTTCCAAAAACGGCAAAACATCTTCCTTTGCAAGTCCGAATTTACTCTCCTCATCAGCGATATTTACCTGAACAAGGCAATCCATGGGATGTCCTAACATCTGCATGCGATGGTCCAGCTCTTTCGCCAGAGATTCACTCTCCAGAGAATGTACCAGAACCACTTTATCCGCAATATATTTTACTTTGTTGCTTTGCAAATGACCAATAATATGCCATGTAGCGCCAGGTCCCACCGCATCATATTTGTCCAAAAGCTCCTGTACTCTATTTTCGCCTATAATAGGCACTCCCGCAGCCAAAACCTCCTGAATCTGCTGCGGTGTTCTGGTCTTGGTCACCGCCACGATGGTCACCGGCTGTTCCGGATGGGGACTCTTTTTTCGAGCCGCTTCTACGTTTTTTTGAATCTCTGCAATATTATCTGTAATACTCATTATAAAACTCATCCCTTTTAGAATTTTATATTTTCACCTTCACGCACCCTATGCGGTGTCGTGACAATAAAATCTCCGTTTTCCAAGCCGTCCTCAATTACCACAAGGTCGCTTTCTCCCCAGTCTTGTCCGACTGTCACTGCCTTCCAGAACACAAACCCCTTCTGTAAACAATATACTCCCTTTTCGCCTTCCTTCTCCACCAGTGCAGTCTTAGGAACTGCAATTGCGGAAAGACGGTTATAAGGCAGCTCAATTTTATAAATTCTCTGCTGGAAAACAGTTTCCTTCACATTAGACAGTTTTAATTTTAAATATCGCGTGCCGTCCGCAGCATCCAGGATTTCTTTTATCGTGCCCTGCAGCTCATACTCAATATCGCTGAAGCGCACCAGTATTTTCTGCTCCGCTTCCAAACCAGACACATAAGCCGTTCGCGGCATCGTCAGATACAAATACACATCGTCAAAGGTATTGATAATTTTGGCATATGCTGCGCCGTTCACACAATCGGCAGGTTGCTCCTTCTGGTCGGTTTGCTGCGCGTTGTACCGTGTTTCCAAATCCGTACTGCAAATGCTGTTTAAATCGTCCGTGCCTTCTAAACCGTCAATTTGATAGGACACCAGTCCAGCTTCACTGGCATAAGAAATACTGCCATTCACACTGAACACCGCATTTCCCTTCCGTACCCGTTGCCCTTCATTCATCGTACGCTCTGCAGGACCGTCCCCGGCGGCAAGAACTGCAATTTCCTGTCCATGGAGCAATCCGTAACCTGTATCCACATCCTCCAACACTGTCTTTTTTACTTCTACCGTCTGAACCAACATGCTCCGTACCTGATTGTTAATCAGCATGAACACAATCCATACGATAATAATCAACAGAAGAATTTTTACAATATGATCTTTTAAATAGTGCTTTTTTCCTTTAGTTTTTCCCATAATTTTCTCCTGTCATTAAACTTACCGTTTATTATACAACATTTTTATAGCAATGAACACCTCTAAACCGGAACTTTTTCGCAATTTGCAAAAATTTCTATGCACTGTTTTTATTACGATTAATTATTTTTATTATACTATCATAACTATAACACAAATAAACCGTCTTTTGTCAAGAAGACAAAAGACGGTTTTTCACTTTACAAAAATATGCAAAGCAAATGATTGCTAAAAAAAGAACATCACGGCAGCCAAAATCAAACGCCCTGCAATCCCTGCAAGGACATCATCCGCCATAATACCCAATCCTCCAGGAAGATCCTGAATTTTTCCGATAGGGCCAAGCTTGCTGATATCAAACAACCGGAAAAGCAAAAAGGCAACAGGCATGAGCACCAACGGCACCTGCCATAAGGTAATCCACATCCCAATCCATTCATCAAACACAATTTCAGGCGCATCATGAATGCCCAGCTGTTTTTCTCCGCTGTCACAAATATAGATGCCCAATATGCCTGTCACTATAATAAACCATAAGGGAATCCCGCCAAAAAAACTCCAAATCACGCCAATCAACAGTGCTGCGGCAGATCCCCAGGTGCCTGGAGCCGGACGCAGCAATCCCGAACCGCATCCCCGCGCTAAAAATAATACAACCTTATCCATACTCTCAACTCCATGTAATTTGTTTATTCAATTTTACCACATAATCCACGCCGGAATAAACAGTCAAAAGCAACGCAACATACATCAAAATCAAGCCCAAATTTACACCGCACAATGCCACAATCTGCGGCTTGAGCATCAAGAGCATCAAGGCAATCATCTGACATACTGTTTTTACCTTGCCCCAGATATTGGCGGCCACCACAATATTCTCAGAAGCGGCCACAGAGCGCAATCCGGTAATGGCGTATTCGCGGAAGAGAATAATCACCACAATCCAGGCAGCCAGATCGCCCAGCTCCACCAGACATACCATGGCAGCGGCCGTCAAAATTTTGTCAGCCAAAGGGTCCATCAGTTTTCCAAAGTTGGTAATCAGATTATACTTTCGCGCAATCTTGCCATCCAGCATATCGGTGAAAGAAGCCAGTGCAAAAATTACTGTCGCCACAACGCGGGACACTTCTGTATTCAGCATCAGAGCTACCATAAACAAAGGTACCATACACACCCGCGCAACAGTCAACTTATTTGGTAGATTCATTATTCTATCTCTCCTATAAAATCATATTCATCCAAGCCTGTCAGGCGCACAGTCAGAAATTCTCCCGGCTGATAGCCGTGCCCTTCATCAGCATACACCAAAATCCAGGGATCCACATCGGGAGCCTCTCCCTGGCTGCGGCAGAGAAGCAGTCCCGGCACATCGGGGCTTAGCTCATCAATTACCACCAGACGCCGCTCTCCAATGGCCTGTTCATGCTTCTGATACATCATCTCATATTGCAAATCCATAAGATTTTCTGCGCGTTTTTCTTTCTCCTCTTCCTCCAGATGCCCTTCCATACGGTCTGCCGGCGTCCCTTCTTCCCTGGAATAGGGAAAAGCGCCTACGCAATCCAGCTGCATTTCCTCCAGAAAATCCAGCAGATTTTGATACTGCGCTTCCGTCTCGCCTGGAAAGCCCACAATAAATGTGGAGCGCAGCGTGATACCGGGAATCTTTGCTCTCAATTTATGAATCAGCGCCTTGATTTCCGCTACCGTAATTTTGCGATTCATCCGTTTTAAGATTTCATCATCGGCATGCTGCAGTGGAATATCCAGATATTTGCAAATTTTATCCTCACCGGCAATATAGTCGATTAACGCATCGTCAAAATTGTTGGGATATGCATAGAGCAACCGTATCCAACGCAGCGCAGGAATGGCCGCCAGCTCTTTCAACAAATCCACCAGCGCAAATTTTCCATATAAATCCTTGCCATAATAACTGGTGTCCTGCCCCACCAGAATCAACTCCGTGACACCCTGCTCTGCCAGCAGCTGCGCCTCTTCCTTAATCTGGGGAATGGTCTTGCTGCGGTATGGCCCTTGCATTTCCGGAATCACACAATAGGTACAATTATTGTCACATCCCTCCGAAATGCGCAGATACGCATAATGGGTCGGCGTCGTCAGCACCCGCGGCGCGGCGCCCTCCTTGCTTTCTTCTGTCCAATGGGTATGCACCACAATTTCCTGCTGTGCCTTATGGGCTTTTATAATAGATACAATCTGGCGATAATCGTTGGTTCCCACAAAGATGTCCACTTCCGGCAATTCCCTGGCCAGCTCCTGGGCATATTTTTGTACCAGACAGCCCACTGCCACCAGCAGCTTGCAGGCACCATATTTTTTCCACTGCGCCATTTCCAAAATGGCATTGATGGATTCTTCCTTTGCCGCATTTACAAAACCACATGTATTAATTAAAATAATCTCCGCCTTGTCGTATTCTTCTGTCAGCTCAAAGCCCTGTTCCTGAAAAATGCCCATCATCGTTTCACTGTGCACTAAATTCTTGGCACATCCCAGCGATAAAATGCTTACTTTTTGCAAAATACAACCTTCTTTCTTTATATTTGCCTTTATATTTGCGCGTTTATGCTTCCTGAATTTCTACAGCAAAAAACAGGGGCAGCTCCGTGGGTCAAAGCCAAGGAAATCACAACCCCTGTTTATTTTACCATGTCAGCAACATCTATACAATATGTTACTGTGCTGTTGTATTATAATCTTCTACCTTAAATTCCTTCTTCACAACCTGTCCCTGGCTGCCCTGTACGCCCAAATCCTGACCGTTCAGTGTAATCTTCACAGCACCGGCATTTCCCAGATTCAAATTAATTTTTTCCGCAGCCTTCACACTTTGCGTTTGTCCCTCTGAAAGGGTCATCTCTGTACTTTTTCCGTCAGCGGTAATCCGCATCCAGCATTGGTCCGTCCCATTGGGATTGACATCTAAAATTTCCAGCTGCATTTCCAGACCGTCATATACAGGCGCTGCCGGTTCCGGCGGTGTGACAGGCTCCTGGGTATCCCCATTGTTCTGCGTTTCATCCCCGTTGCTTTCCTGCCCACTGTTTTGCTCTTCCTGCTGGGGCACATCATTCTGCGGAATATCCTCCTGCTGGCTTCTCGTATAGGCCCACTGCAAAGCCAGCAACAGCACAATAGCCACAATGCTGAGTATAATAATCAAGGAACTGTTCTTGCTCAAAGGCTTTTCCTCAAAGGCAGCCCGCGGCGCCTTCCGACGCTGTACCGGCTGGGTCGCGTGACGGGAGCTGCGGCTCGAAGCCGTTTTTTCTTTTACATCCTCGTCCTGCACCAACACAGACGTTTCCGGTTTCTCCCTTTGGGACTTCATAATTTCTACAACTTCCGGAAGATCCTTAATCCCCAAATATTTTAAATACGCCGTTGTAAACCCTTTTACATATACCTCACCGGGCAGCAGCTGGAACTCCTCCTGCTCTATGGCCTCTAAATATTTAACGCGGATTTTTGTGGCTTCCGAAACTTCATCCAATGTAATTCCCCGCGCTTCCCGCGAATCTTTTAAAATCTTTCCAATCCCTTGCATATCTGTCACCTCCGGCTGAAGTTCTGCTTAATTTTGTTTCTACTATATCACATCTGATAGAATTCCCGCAAGGCAATCACCAAATGTTCACCAATTTGTAATCATTACTTCACAATTTTCCCTTACGCAAGGCAGGCAGACAGTCTGATCACAGTTCCCCGTTTTCCACCATATCTGTATATTGTGCCATGGTCACCTTAATCTGCCGCGGCTTGCTGCCCTCATAGGGTCCCACCAGGCCGCGCTGCTCCATCTGATCCACAATGCGGGCCGCTCTTGTATATCCCACACGGAAACGGCGCTGCAAAAGGGAAATGGACGCCTGACCGTTTTCAATAAACAATCTAGTCGCCTCAGGAATCAGCTCATCCCAGGCCTCCTCCACTTCTTCCTCTTTCTCCGTGGTGATCATCTCTGTCCCGATTTCCTCATTGTACACCGGCTGTGCCTGATTCTTGACAGCTTCCGTAATACGCTCAATTTCCTGGTCAGATACATATACACCCTGCACCCGCTGCGGTTTGGGCATCCCGGTAGGATAGAAAAGCATATCGCCCCGACCCAGCAGTTTTTCCGCTCCGCCCATGTCCAGAATGGTACGGGAATCGGTCTGCGACGACACCGCAAAGGCAATCCGCGATGGCATATTGGCCTTGATAATCCCCGTGATGACGTCCACAGAAGGCCGCTGGGTCGCTACCACCAGATGAATCCCCGCCGCACGGGCCAGCTGCGCCAAACGGCAAATGGCATCCTCCACATCAGCAGGCGCCACCATCATCAAATCCGCCAGCTCATCAATAAGCACTACAATATACGGCATAATTTCTATGGCATCCCGCTCTTCCTCTGTAGCAGCTGCCGCCCGCCGCTCCTCTGACAATCTGTTAAAACGGGTCATATCCTTTACGCCGTGGGTGGCAAACACCTCATAACGGCGGTCCATCTCATGCACAGCCCAGCGCAGCGCAGAAGCCGCCTTTTTGGCATCGGTCACCACCGGTGAAATCAAATGAGGGATTCCATTATAATTGCCCAATTCCACCTTTTTCGGGTCCACCATGACAAATTTCACTTCATCGGGCGTCGCTTTATAAAGGATACTGTTGATCAACGTATTGATGCACACCGATTTCCCCGAACCGGTAGAACCTGCAATCAACAGATGGGGCATCTTGGCCAGATCGGCCACAATGGCCTGTCCGCTGATATCCTTGCCCAAAGCCACCGTCAACTTTGATTTGCTGTTTTGGAAGGCATCGCTCTCAAGCACTTCCCGCAAACCCACCATTGTCGTCGATTTGTTGGGCACCTCAATCCCGACCGCAGCCTTTCCGGGAATAGGCGCCTCAATGCGCACCCCTGCCACTGCCATACTCAACGCAATATCGTCAGCCAGATTGATAATCTTGCTGACCTTCACACCTGCCGCCGGACGAAATTCATATTGCGTAATCGCCGGCCCACAGCTGACATTTACAATTTTCCCTTTTACGCCAAAATCATTCAACGTTTTTTCCAGCTGCTCCACATTTTGCATCATGGCTGCCATGCTTTTTTTATCGCCGGCATTTTTATTTTCATCCAGCAAATCAATGGAAGGAAGCCGATATCCCTGCTCCTGCCGTTCTTCCCGCAACGGAGATGCCGCTGCGGCAACAGGCGCCGATTCCTTTACCATAGTTTCCTCGCGGTGCGCTGTCGTTTCTGCTGTCCTTCTCGCCTGCACCGCTTCACCCTTTATCGGTGCTGCCGCTCTGGCTGCCGTAGCTGCCTCATCCCGCGGCATGGCCGTCACTTTCCGCGGAAGTTCATTTTCCGGCTTCAGCTCAAGTCCCGGTTCCTCTGGATATTCCGTCAAATTGTCAGCGTCAGTTCTCAGTACTTCTGTTTCCTGTACTGCCTTTTCCTCTGCTGCCTTTTCCTGAACGGCTTTCTCCTTTGCCTCCGCCTCCATGCGATTGCGAATCTGCCGTTTCTCCAGAAGCTGACGGAAATCCTCCACAGAATCAGCGATATAATAAGGCTCTTTTTTCAGCGGTTCACGGGGACTCAATCCCACCCGCGGCTCCTGCTCATCCAGCGCTTTATGAATCTCCGCCAGACTGTTCAGCACAACAGTATGCTCCTTGGGAATCACCACATATTCCGCGCCGGTGTAACGGGGATACTGTCCCTTCTTCTCCCCGGACGTTGCCTGTTTGTCCTCCACAAAAAAGCGCTTCAATTTTCCCAGCCTGCTCTCCTTTTTCGGCGGGGCAGCCTGCTCCGTCGCATAGGCAGCCTTTTCTCTTTTTATGATTTTTTCTTCTCTCTGCTCTGTGGATTTTTTCTTACCCTGCCTGTCCTTTTCCTTTCGAGAACCTGACATTTCTTCCTCCTCATCCTCTTCTTCAATAAAAATGAAACTCAACAGCTTCTCCTTCATCTGCACCCACTTCTCACCAATCGCCGCAAAGAACGTCTCATTTTGTCCCGCAAGCAATCCGTACGCCATGAATATCAAAGCAATCGCAGCCACACAGAACAGTACAATATAAGCGCCTACCGTTCCCAGCGCCTTTTGCAGCAGCATGGAAATCGCCGCGCCCAGGACGCCGCCGCCATTGCCGCACAATCCCAGTATAAAATTATCTTTTATATTCACGTAGGTCACATTCATATGCAGCATTGTCAAAATTGCCAGACCGGCCATGACAACGCCAGCCACCTGTATCTGGCTCAATTGTTTTCCCGACAGCAGACACAACCCACACAGGCAAAACAAAAACGGAAACAGCAAAATCCCCCGACCTGTGAGCCCATGCATCACCAGATAAAACAATCCGCCTAAAAACCCCGTTTTCTCACGCAAAAGCGCACTGTACGCGCCCAGCTCCATACCGCTTCCGTCAGGCGCCTGTAAAATCGTCCATCCACTGTACAACGCCAGAGCCAGCATCGCCACACCCAACAGCATGTGGGTAACATTCAACGTCTCTTTTTTCTTTATATTCTCGGTTTTCGCCATACGCTCACCTCAAAATCACTTATTTTCAGAATCTTTATTATAACACAAATCCCTTACAAAATAAAAGAAAAACAAAGCAAATGTTCTCAAAAATACATATTTCTCAACCATTTATTCAACCAGACAACCAATCTATTTCCACACAATAACCCTTTTACTGCAATACCGCAAATCAGGACAATAAAGAAAAATGCCTCACTGCATAAGCAATGAAGCATCTTCTCATCATACGCCTGATTGGAATCGAACCAACGCACCTGGCTCCGGAGGCCAGTGCTCTATCCACTGAGCTACAGGCGCGCATCCAAACTACCTTTAATATGATACCCGAAATCAATTGATTTGTAAAGCCTTTCTTTGTAAATTTCTGTGAGAAGTTTCGCATTTCTCATGCGCTGTCCTCCCCCTCTCTTCCCATAAAGTCCACAGGGATCATGCAGATTCCCATACGCCTGTCCAATCCCCGCCAATCCTCACTTGACAACGCTCCGCCTTATGATAGTATAATAAATTAACAGATATTTTTTTTACCATTGAAAAAGTGAGGATTTCTATGTATATCGATTATCATTTACACTCCCAATTTTCCTGCGACAGCCTGACCAATATGGAAGCCATCTGTCAGGCCGCATTGTCCGCCGGACTGGACGAAATTGCCTTTACAGACCATATGGATTTCACCTATCCATTACAATATGAAAATCACTACATCCATGACCTGGACAATTACCTGGACACCATCAACCAATACAGACAACGCTACAGCGGACAGCTGGTCATCCGTGCCGGTGTGGAAATCGGGATGGAACGGCACCGCCTGGCGCAGTGCGAGAGCTTTTTGAAACGCTATCCCTTCGACTTTGTCATCGGCTCCGTCCATGAAATCGACGGCATCGCCGTCAGCCAGAAAGCCTTTTTTCAGGGAAAAACCAAAGAGCAGGTCTACCGGCAATATTACGGCGCTATCCTGGACTGCATCCGGCACTTCGACGGCTTCGACGTCATCGGTCATTTGGATTACTGCAAGCGCTACTGTCCATTGCCCTATGAGCCCGGCGATCACCTCATTGCCATGGACGTTGTGACCGAGCTTTTGCAGGAACTGATTCGCCGCGGCAAAGGCCTGGAAATCAATACCTCCGGCTTTCGGCATAAATCCGCCATGGGATTGCCCCACTTTGACATCCTGCGCCATTACCGGCAACTGGGCGGCACCCGCATCACCATCGGCTCCGACAGCCACCGCAGCGAATACGTGGGATACAAAGTAGCAGAAACCACCGCCGTGCTGAAAACATTGGGCTTTACCCATATCTCCACCTTCGGGCACCGCCATGAATATCCCGTGGCTTTGTAAAATAGTATAGAAAACAGTACAGCAAAAAGCTCCGCCAGAAAGAACTTCTGCGGAGCTTTGTCCAGGTCTGCACCATTTTGGCAAGCGTGGCATATAGTAGAGCATACGAAATTTTCTGCCGTCAGACAGTTCAGAGGAGGATGCTTTATGTCCAGAATGCGTCAGATTCCCGTAACAGAGGTTACGCAACACGAAAGAATGGTCAGCCAGACCATGTCCCAACCCGTCATGCGGCCAACTGCAAATAATTTCCGTATGCGCTCCAGAAAAAACGCGGTGAACAAGTTTCGCCTCAGCGATACTCCTGCGTTATTGAGCAATGGCTGCAGCTCCGTACGGGAATTTTGCAACAATGTCCAGAATATCACTGCCGATTTGAACCATCTCATCGGTTCTGTGGAAAATATTCTGCCGCTTTTGACAACCTATCTGGCAGCGATACAGGCGCGCAATCTGTCTGCCGAACAGCCTTCCGCCATGGAGCCGCCCATTGAGGTTTCCGCACCGGAACGCCCAGTCCAGCAGCCCCAGCCTGCTGCACAGCAGCCGCCACAAACTGCACCCATGCCGCGGCCTGAGGACATCCAGCAGCTTTTGGAAAATCCGCTGGTAAAAAATCTGCTCACCAGCTTTATGCAAAATGTACCCCACTAGCGGGTATTCAGCCTGATGTCATCTACTGCGCCCAATACTGTGACCTGATAGTTGTCTCTCTGGAACAGTTCCTCAGCCAGTTTCTGTACATCAGCGCCTGTCACTTTGCGCAGCTCGTCCACGTTTTCTTCCGGCGTGATGACTCTGTCATATGCTAAGAGAGAGCGTCCCAGTTTGTTCATGCGGCTATTTACTGTTTCCAGTCCCATAAACAGACCGCCTTTCAGCTGGCTGAAGCTTTTTTCCAGTTCTTCCTGAGGAATGCCGTTCTGCCGAATCTCGTCCAGTTCCTCTATAATAATATCTATCACCTGTTGACAGTTTTCCGGTCTGGTGCCCACTGAAATCACAAAAGCGCCGGTGTCGCTGTAGGAGCCATTGTAGGAGTACACCGAATAGGCCAGTCCCTTTTCTTCGCGAATTTTTTTCACCAGTCGGGCGCTCATCCCGCCGCCCAGATAGGCATTCAGGATACTCAGCGGAAACAGCCTGCTGTCTTCTTTGGCCACGCCGGGCAACGCCACACAGATTTGGCTCTGGGCGATCTCTTTGCGATAACAGTGTATCCCGGCCAGAGCCTTTCCTGCCTGGGGAAATTCATTGCGTGTTCCCCTGGGAATGCCTCCCAAGGTGGCGCGAATGGCCTGCACCACCTGTGCATGGCTGATATTGCCCACTGCCGATACGACAATATTGCTGCCGGTGTAGTATTGTTTCATATAGGCTTTCAGTTTGTCATGGTCAAAGGCGGCAATACTCTCCTCTGTGCCCAGAATGGCCCGTCCCAGTGGATGATTGGGCCACAGGTTTGCCGACAGCAGGTCCTGTACCAGATCGTCGGGCGTGTCCTCATACATTTTGATTTCTTCGATGATGACCTCCCGCTCTTTGGCAATCTCTTCATTGTCAAACTTGCTGTTGAGAAACATATCTGTCAGCACATCTACCGCCAGAGGGAAATCCTCTGTCAGCGTCTTGATATAATAGCAGGTATTTTCCTTGCTGGTGAAGGCATTCAACTGACCGCCCACCGCGTCGATTTCACTGAAAATCTGGTCGGCTGTGCGCCGTTCTGTACCTTTGAAAAGCATGTGCTCTATGAAATGGGTAATACCCCACTGGGCCTCATTTTCATAGCGGGACCCTACACCCACCCAAATTCCCATGGATAGAAACTGCACATGGTTGACTGTCTCGGTAATCACACGGATTCCATTATCCAATGTCGTAATTTCATAATTCAAACTCTGCATCCTATGCACCTCATATTGATAAAATTGGGCAGCAATCAGCCTCATGCCGACAGCCGCCCGCCACTTGTTTCTTTGTTGTGTATCGCACTGCGGGGAGTCTCTGTTCCCAGCTGCGTGGACAACCCATAATCCAGCAGGGCCACTGCATCATAAAAACGGTTCTTACTTTTCAATACTACAACAATCACCCGTTTCCCTGCTTTTTCTGCTACGGCAATCAAACATTGTCCCGCTTCATTGGTGGTGCCGGTCTTCACACCGATGGCGCCCGGATATTCCCGCAGCAGACGGTTGGTATTGCGCACCAGAAGCTGCCGTCCGTCCTGCCAGTGCACCATATACTGCTGCTTTTGGACAATGGCGGCAAAGGTTTCATTCTGCATCGCCGCCCTGGTCATCAAGGCCAGATCATATGCCGAAGAATAGTGTCCTTCCGCCGGCAATCCATTGGAATTGCAAAAATTGGTGTCCTTGCAGCCTAAAAGGCACGCCTGCAAATTCATATTCTGTACAAAGTTCTTCTCTGTACCGGCCATATACTCCGCCAGCGCCACACAGGCATCGTTTGCGGATTTCATCAGCGCACCGTGCAGCAATGCATCGAAGGTCAGGACATCACCGGTTTTCAGGTTGAGCGAGGATTCTCCGGTAGAAGCGGCGGTTTCCGAGACGGTAATCCACTGCTGTGCCTGAAACTGCTTTCCTGCCAGATACCCTGTCATGACCTTGGTCAGACTGGCAGGGGGACGGCGCTCATGTTCGCCCTTCCCGTAAAGTACCTGTCCTGTATCCAAGTCCATTACCACTGCCGCCTCTGCCGTGATTGCAGGCAGGACTGCTCCATTGGCCGGCGCAGGCATGGCCACGCACAAAAGCAGACACAGACACAGCAGGGTTCTCATGTGCTTCCTCATAATACTTCAGACACCTTCACACACTGATATCCCTTGGCCTGTATGGTGCTGATGATATCGGGCAGCGCTTCCGCAGTATGCGCCTTGGGATGCATCAGCAAAATAGCGCCGCTGCACAATTTATCTCCGGTAACTCTCTGCACCAGGGTATCGTGAGAAGGCGCAGGGTCCTCCCAGTCCACTGTATCCGCCGTCCAGAGAATGGTGGTATAGCCGCACTGGTCGGCAGCCTGCAGGCAGGTTTCACCGTGTTCTCCATAAGGCGGCGCGTAAAGTGTGGGCTTTACGCCTGTGATTTTTTCCAGGATTGCCTCGCTTTTGGTAATATCCTGCTGGTTCTGCGCTACGCTCAGCTGGTCGGGATGGGGATGCTTGTAGCCGTGATTGCCAATCTCATGTCCGGCAGCTGCAATCTGCTCTACCAGCTCCGGAAACTTCTCTGCAAAACGGCCGGTCACAAAAAATGTGGCGTGTACCTGCGCTTTGTCCAATGTGTCCAGCATTTCCGGCAGGACATCTTCTCCCCAGTCCACGTTGATGGCCAGCGCCACTTTTTTCTCTGTATTGGTGCCCTGATATACCGGATTGGCCATGACCGCAGCATCATCCCCGCCCAGAAAGGACCAGAGCACGCCGGCAGCCAGCAACGCGCACAGCCCAATCAGTACTGCCTGAATCAGCCATTTTGGAAAAAAATAAACTCTCATACAACTCCCTCCTCATACTCTGGTTTTATTGTATGAAGCAGGAAATCAACTTATGTCTGCCAAAGGCACGGCGACGTTCTTTTTCATCTTGATTTTTATGTGTTCTTCTCTTATTCTGCGAAATATCGTGATAAATTATAGCAAAATTTTGCCGAACTGTACAAAAACAATTCTGCAAAAAAAGAGCTGCCTTACGGCAGCCGCTATTTTGGCAATCTATCGTCCTGTTCACTTTGCAGCAGGCGTTGCCAGACAAACCGTCGTCCTCTGCAAGTTAACTGTGCAGCAACTTCTCTGCTTCCGCCCGCGTGTCCGCGATGGCAAAAATTTTATCCAGCTTGGCGTAGCCTACGATTTTGCGTACATAGTCTGTGAATCCGCAGAAAATCACTTTTCCCTGATGCTGGTTGGCCATTTTGAACCAGGCAATCAGCGCGCCCAGACCGGAGGAATCCATAAAACTTACCTGGGAAAGGTCAATCAACATATGGTAGATTTGGTTTTCTTCTGCATAATTCTTTACTTTTTCCTTTACCTCACTGGTGCATCCCAGAATCAACTCACCCTGTAATATCACTGTCAGATACCCTGTATGTTTCTCTAAAATGACTTGACACACGACGCTTCCTCCTCATCTATACGGATGGTAATATAATTGATATCATCAGCAATCTGCTGACTTGCCGCATATTGCTCAATTTGTCGCTGCAACTGCAATATATTTTTTAAGGTAATGTCTTCCTGCTCCGCAAAAAGATCCTGCAGGCTGCTGCAGCTTCTGGCTGCTTTCCCTTGCAATTCCAGCTCAAAAATGCCGTCTGTATACAAAAACAATTGCTGCCCCGGCCGCAATGTCACCTGCTGCTGATCATACGCTGTCTGGGAAAAAACGCCCAGCGGCAGACCTTGTTCGTTTTCTAAAAAAGATACTTCAGCCCAATCTGACAGGCACGGGGAATTGTGCCCGGCGCTGCTGTAACAAAAGTTCCATGTTTCCATATCCAACACGCCATAAAAGGCTGTCACAAAGTAATCGTTGGCTGTGCTGCTGAAAAATTGCTCCAGCCGCTTGTTGAGCTGGGTCAATAAGGCGGCAGGTTCCCGATAATATCCTTCGAGGTCATGCAGCTGAAACTTGATGGTGGCAGTAATCATGGCAGAGGCGACGCCATGCCCTTTTACGTCGCAAATCAATACGCCCAAATGCTGCGCATCAATGGGCAGAAAGTCATAAAAGTCGCCGCCTATAAAGCTGCTCGGTTTATATAATACCGTAATATCCAACCCAGCATACACAGGCACTTTCTGCGGCAAAAAGCTTTTTTGCAGCTCGGTGGCAATTGCCAGCTCATTGTGCAGCTGTCGATAGCGCTCGTCTAAATCATTGGCAATGGTTTTCATTTTCAATAGATTTTTTACCCGTAAAACCAGTTCATGGCTGTCCACCGGTTTTGTCAGAAATTCATCTGCTCCGGCTTTCAGCCCCTCCAGCATACTCTGTTTATCATTCAGCGCTGTAAGGATAATCACTGGAATGTTTTGATAAAGACGAAAGCCTTTTAAGTGGCGGCAGACGTCATATCCTGAGCCGTCAGGCAGCATCACATCCAGCAATATCAAATCCAGACCGACCTGTTCAATACACATATAGGCCTCTGCGCAGGTATAAGCCTTATAGATATTCATGGGAATGCCGCTGAGCTCCAGATAGGCTTCCAGCAATTCCAGATTTACTTCGTGATCATCTACCAACAAAATATTCGCTGCTCTGGCCATGGCGCACCTCCTGCTTATGTAAACCAGTCCCCCGAAGAGGAGATAGATAAAAAGAATAACGCTACCGGACAATGATAGCGTTATTCCATTTATGCGTTTCTCACAAGATTAGTTGTTAAACATATCGCCAATGGTGCTGCCCATAGCTTCCTGTACAACAGGAATTTCTTCTTCCGGCTCTTTTTCTTCTGTGGCAGCAGCTGCTGGAGCTTCTTTTGCAGGTCTTTCGGTAGTCTGTTTGATGCTCAGGCTGATTTTTTTGTTTTCTACATCCAGCTCCAATATTTTTGCGTTGACTTCCTGACCAATCTGCAAAGCATCTTCTACTTTTTCTACGCGTTCCCAGGAAATCTGAGAAATATGAACCAGACCGTCTACGCCGTCTTCCAGCATTACAAATGCACCAAATGGTACAATGCGTACCACTTTACCGGTTACGATAGTGTCCACTGCATATTTTTCAGCAGCGCTGTCCCATGGATTTGGAATCAACTGTTTCAAGCCCAAAGAAATCTTTTCTTTTTCTTTGTCTACTTTCAAAATGTATACTTCGATTTCCTGACCTTCTTTTACCACATCAGCAGGATTTTTTACACGACCCCAGCCCATTTCGGATACATGCAGCAGGCCGTCCACGCCGCCCAGATCTACAAAAGCGCCAAACGCAGCCAACCGGCGTACAACACCTTTTCTTGTCTGTCCTTCTTCAATGGAGTTCCAAACCTGTTCTTTGCGTGCTTTTTCTTCTTCTTCCAGAATTTCACGACGGGAAAGTACGATTTTTCTGGCTTCTGGTTCAAATTTAATAATTTTGAACTGTAATGTCTGTCCTACAAAAGATTTGATATCCTGAATAAATTTGATATCCAGGCGAGATGCCGGTACAAATCCTCTGGTCCCGATATCTACAATCACGCCGCCTTTTACGACATCCACAACAGGCGCTTCAATGGTCTGGTTTTCTTTGTAGATGGTTTCCAGTTTTTCCATTGCATCAGCCTGGTCTACTCTTTTCTTGGAAAGCATGATGTTGCCTTCGCTGTCTTCTTTGATGACCATCACGCGGATTTCGTCACCAACTTTTACTACTTCTTCTGGTTTTACATTTTTTGTAAAGCTCAGTTCACGGACTGGAACGATACCTTCTGATTTTCCTCCGATATCAACCAGGACTTCATCATCACTTACTTTTACTACAGTACCGGTCACGATATCGTGTCTGCCTACCTCTCCCAAAACACCGTAGCTTTCCAAGCCCTGTTCCATTGTCATTAATTCTTCCATTTCTAAAGTAACCTCCCTAATAATCCAGTCAGGCGTTGATGCACCTGCTGTTATTCCCACATTTTTTACATCATCAAACCAATGCAAATCAATTTCGTCAGCTGATTCGATATGTTCAGTGCGGCAGCCATTCTGCCGGCAAATGTTTGCCAGTTTCTGTGTGTTGGCGCTGTTCAGCCCGCCAACTACCAGCATTAAATCCACCGTTCGCGCCAATTCCAAGGCAGCGCTTTGTCGCTCCCTTGTAGCGGAACAAATGGTGTTGAATACCGCCAGTTCTTCCAGCTCGTACTGCTCCAAAGCTTGTACAGCTCTGGCAAAACGCTCTGGATTTTCCGTAGTTTGAGCTACCAGGCATACTTTACATCCTTTTAACGCTGCCTCTTTTAATTCAGTAATCTCCTGAAAAGCAATGCCCTTGTTGCCCGCCCATCCTAAAATGCCCTGCACCTCTGGATGGTTACGGTTTCCCAGAATCAATACAAGATAGCCGTTCTGGCTGTGTTCATGTGCAATTTTCTGTACTTTATTCACAAAGGGACAAGTACAATCGTAAAGCTCAAGCCCCCGTTTCTCGGCTTCTTCATAAACAGAGGGGGCAACGCCATGGGTGCGGATCAACACAATTTTTTCGTCAATCTCCTCAAAGGAATCTTTGGCATAGATGCCTAAACTCTCCAGACGTTTTACCTCCTGCGGATTGTGAATCAGGGGACCAAGCGTGGCAATTGGTACATGCCCGCTTTTGACCAGTTCCTCACCTTTTTGGATGGCCATTTTCACACCAAAACAGAAACCTGCATGGGGAGCTATCTGAAAGTTCACTTCATCAGCTCCTTCTTAAAATTAATCATTTACCATTCTATTATAACGGATAAACGCAGGAAGTGAAATAGTTATTTTGCAATCTTCGCAAAAAGTTTTTCTACAACTTCTTCCAAAGTCATATCACTTGTATCAATCCGCTCTGCATCCGCCGCCTGTACCAGCGGTGAAACAGCTCTTTTGGAATCTTTTTCATCCCGCAAAGCGATATCGCGTTTCATTTGCTCCAAGTCTACTGCAATTCCTTTTTGTTGCAGTTCTAAACAGCGCCGACGTGCCCGTTCTTCCAAGGATGCCGTCAAAAAAAATTTGTACCTGGCATCAGGTAATACTGTAGTCCCAATGTCCCGTCCATCCATCAGCACATCGCAATCGGCAGCAATTTTCTGCTGCTGCGCCACCATGGCTTCCCGCACAGAGGGCAGCATCGCCACCGCTGACACATTGGCTGAGATCTCTGTCGTCCGAATTGCCTCTGTGATATCCACTCCATTGCAATACAGGTGCTGCCCTCCAGGCTCCTCTTTAAACTCCAGTTGAATTTTTTCCAGCAATGCCTCCATGGCAGCAGAATCTTCCAATGACACCTGCTCCTGCATGGCAAACCAGGTGACAGCCCGATACATTGCACCGGTATCCAGATAAATGCAGCCCAGCCGTTTTGCCAATGCCTTTGCCACCGAACTTTTTCCCGCTCCGGCAGGACCGTCAATGGCAATCTGTAACGTCTCTTTCATAGTTGTTCCTCCATATTGGGCAGCTATCAGGATATGGTTCTGTGTGCCAGCCCCACTGCAACCTCATCCAAATGCAGCAAGCCCACGCCCAAAAATACTGCGATACTCAGATGGTCCTGAAAACGGGCAATCCCCAATTTTCCACCTACATTCAGACCAATGGCTTTATTTTGAATTTGTGACAAAGCTTCTCTGGTAGCTCCTGCAATGGCGCCCTCTTCTGAATGGGTATCGCCGATGATGCCTTCCCGTTTTCCTGCCACAATGGCATGTTCTACAATTTTATTAATGGAAGCAAGATATTCGCCGCCAAAATCCACCGCTCCCACTTTAATGCCCTGAGCCAAAATTTTTCTTTTTTCCTGATTTTCTTCTTCCCGCGTTTCTGTCAACGCAATACGCAACGCAGTTCTGGCAATTTCTTTACTGCCGTAGGCCATAAATTCACCCCATTTATTATATATTTCTTTTATTTTAATGCAGAATCATTATTTGCGCAAGCACTCCCCGCTAAATATCCTGTGGAAAAGGCAGCTTGCAGATTAAATCCGCCTGTCATCCCATCAATATCTAAAACTTCACCGACAAAATACAAATTTTGCACCAGTTTGCTTTCCATAGTTTTTGGTGAAACTTCTTTTACACACACACCGCCTGCGGTGACAATAGCCTCCTCCAATGGGCGCGCTTTTGTCAGCGTAAACCGAAAGTTTTTCAGCATCTCCACCATGCGCTGCCGCTCTTCCCGGGTAATCTGATGCAGTTCCTTTTCCCCGGGAATTCCACAGCATCGGATAAACACCGGTATCAGCTTGGCAGGCATCAAGGTATGTAAGCTGTTTTTTAACTGCTTTTTATTTTGCTCCCCAATTTCCCGCAAAAACCGTGCATCCAATTTTTCTGCGCTCAATGCCGGTTTGAAATCGACCACACCAATCAGAGGCTCTTTTTGTTTTTGCCAATAATCCACCGCTTTATAGCTGGTAGATAATACGATTGGCCCAGACACACCGAAATGGGTAAACAGCATCTCACCGAATTCCTGCGCCAACTTTTTGCCCTGCTGATTCTCTATGGTAAATGTTACGTTTTTCAGACTCAAGCCCTGCAACTCTTTTATCCACGGCTCTCTGCATTCCAGCGGAATCAGCGAGGGACGCAACGGTATGATGGCATGGCCGGCTTTTTGGGCAAAACGATACCCATCCCCAGTAGAACCGGTGCCAGGATAGGACGCGCCGCCGGTGGCCACAACGATATGTTCCGCATACAATTTGTGTCCATTCAGCAACTGTACGCCCACAGCTCTGCCATCCTCCACCAGAATCTCTTTTGCCGTCGTGTTCAACCATAAATCCACATGCAGCTGTTGTAATTTTCGCCGCAAAGCGTTCACAATATCTTTAGACTGATCTGACACCGGAAACACTCTCTGCCCTCGCTCCACCTTCAGCGGTATGCCAGCCTCTTCAAAAAACGTCTGCACCTGTGTATTGGAAAATCTGCTCAAGGCAGTATATAAAAATTTTCCGTTGTGCAAAAAACTGGCTATAATTTCCTCCCGCTCTTTGGCCGTCGTGACATTGCAGCGGCCTTTTCCGCTGATCAGCATTTTTTTGCCCAGACGGTCATTCTTCTCCAAAAGCGTCACTGTCGCACCCTGCTCCGCTGCCGTAATGGCTGCCATCATTCCGCTGGCGCCGCCACCGATAATCAATACCTGTTGTTCCATCATCTGCCCTCTCCATTTTCCCAAGCTTTCTTGCTTTATTTTGCGCTCCTGTAAGTAAAATAAAAAATTTTATTTTTTTAGAAAAAACACCGTATAGAAATATGGTTTTGTCAAATACTATAGCCATTGAAACAAAGGAGGTCAAGATATGTTTTCTCGAAAGAAGAAATTTTTTGTGTTATCCGTTGCGTTACTCTGCGTTTCCTGCCTGATTTTTACCGGTTGCAGCAATAAAAACAACAGCCAGCAAACGCCGCCAGCTACCAATAACCAGACTGACACAGAGCCAAACAACACCACCAACGAAAAAGACAATAATACCAACATGCAAAACCAACAGGATAACGCCGCTGCCGACCCTACTGACCGTACCGTCGACAACAGCGATTTGAACCAAAGAGCAGAAAAAATCGCTGATGCCGTAGTGGAACAAGTGGCGCAGGTAAAAGACGCACGCACTGTCATCTCTGAAAAAATGGCTTATGTATCTGTAGCCATTGACGAAACGGCAGATACCGCAGAGTCCGCTACATTAAAAGATGAAATCAGCCAGGTTGTGAAAAAGACAGACACGGAAATTGACACCGTGTACGTGATGGAAGATGCCGATACCTTCACTCGTATGAAAGAAATCGGGGAAGATATCGCCAACGGGAAGCCCATCTCTGGCTTTGCAGAAGAATTGGAAAATCTTTTTGTACGCGTCACACCAACGAAAGAATAAGAAACTATCCCTCTCTTAAAACAGCCGACTTAAGGTCGGCTGTTTTCCGTCATGTCAAATACATTGCGCTAAAAGCCATATGCATCATTTTTTATCTGTCACAAAATTATAAACCGTTGCACACAGGAATCCTATTCAATATATTTACGTTTTTTGTCATCCTCTTTTGCTGCAACCTTGGGAATAAAACGGCTGGCGAACCGCAATTTTCCCCGATATTTTATATAAAAATAGCCAATGGTAGAGAATACCACCGCACCGATAAAGTTTACCATCAAATCTTTCATGGTATCAATCAGTCCAATATCCAAATATCCATCTATTCCCAGAGGCTGTCCATTTACCGTAACCTCTGCAATATCAGCAATCATCACCGGTCGATTGCTGTTGGTAGGATCCAGCATGACAGAAGAAATGGTATGAATCACTGTATCTTTCTGCATATCCAGCATAAAAAACTGATCCATAAAAAATTCAAAAAATTCCCACATCACACCGATGGTCATGGAAAAACAGAATGCCACAATACTCATATAGATAGGCGCCAATTTAAAACTGAACCGTTCTGTGCGATTCAGGATATCCACCATGGAAAATCCGATTGCTGCCGCCAAAAAGCCATTGAGCGTGTGCAGCATGGTGTCCCAGAAAGGGAATTCGAGATAAAACGCATGAATTTCACCCAAAATCTCCGCAGCAAAAATGAACAGTAAAATAATAACTTCCAACGTGTCAGGCAACTTGATATGATAGTTCATCTGAATAAAACTGGGCACCAAAAATAAAATCAATGTCAAAATGCACAAAAACACATTTTCATAGTTGCCATTAAAAAATTGGGCAATCATCACGATAATTACCAAAGTTCGCAAAATCAGATACAACCCAAATGCTGTTTTATTTTCGCGGCACTGTTTCTTTAGCGCCGCCTTTTTTTCTTTCCAATTTCCTTGTTTTCTTTTCATCTGCATCCCTGCTCCCCAACTGAGAAATCATTGTGCCCCATCCTTTATTCCTTCTCCATGGCAGCTGTTCTTCCCCTGCTCGTGCTATCCTTTTACCGTAATCCTCAAAGAAAATCTCGTCTCCTTCTTTGTCAATCACTCCACTGGGCAAACGGAACAGACTGTCTGTCGTAATGGACAACATAAAACCATTTATGGCGCCGCGATAGTCATCATACAAACCAAGGGCATCATAAAAAGCACGGTAATGTTCAAATACACTCCGTTTCATCTCATACACATTGCTGCTGTGCAGCTCTGTACTCACCAGACTGCCCTTGCGCTTCACATAATAATAGACCGGTTGCTGTAAAACATAGATTTGCTGTACATGCTGCAGATAGTGAAGATTAAAAATAAAATCCTCACACCAGGTAATATCCGGTTCACAGCGCAGTTTGTACAAATTAATCAAATCGCGGCGATAGAGCTTGTTCCACATCACGCCATAATAAAAATTAGCGGGTGCTTTCATCAGCATCTGCAGCGCAAAATCCTGCAGTGAAATTTTTTCTTCCGTACGAATATGACCATTCACAATCAGCATACGCCCCACCACGCGATAAAAAGGAGCAATGACAAGCTGACACTGCTCCTGTTCAGCTTTTTCCACCATCCGCTCTGTCGCAGTGGGAACCAGCCAGTCATCACTGTCGGCAAATTGAAGATAAATACCCTTGGCGCGCGCTATACCAGCATTGCGGCTTTCTGATACACCGCGATTGCACTGGTCAATTACCAAGACGCGGGAATCCTGCCGCGCATACCGTCGGCAAATCTGTAAACTGTTATCGGTACTGCCATCATTCACCAAAATTAACTCAATATTTTGATAGGTCTGCTGCAAAATGCTGTTGATGCAGCGCTCCAGATAGGCAGATGCATTATAGACAGGCACAATCACACTCACCAATGGCTCCCGTTCCATTCTATTTTTCACCTTCTCCTGTAATTTCAATCACTTCTGTTTGATTTCTTCCATTTTCGCTCAAAAAAACCCTTTTATCCACATACTTTCTTTAAAATAAGCTTTTCTTCGCGGTAATGGGCTCGTTTATATCCCTTTCTATCCGTGTCTTTTGGGAATGGCGCGTAAATTTACACCATCTTTCAGATGCCTTTCTCTTGCGCAATAACGGACTTTTGATTACAATAAAATTATAAATAAAATTGTCTCGTTTCCAACCAGTCCTTTTATACCAAACTTATCTGTGTCAGGAGGATTCCTATGTATACCTGGGAAGAAATCAATACCATACTGCACCAATGCCGCCGCTGTTCACTGTGTCAGAGCCGCAAACAGCCCGTCATGGGACAAGGCAGCCACACTGCCCGTATCATGCTCGTCGCAGAAGCGCCCGGTGCGCAGGAAGACCAGCAGGGGATTCCCTTTGTCGGTCCGGCGGGTCGTATCTTAGATGTATTGCTGGCGTCAGCAGAACTGAAACGGCAGGATGTCTATATCACCAATGTCATCAAATGCCATCCGCCAACCAATCGGGATCCCCTGCCAGAAGAACAGCAAGCCTGCCTGCCTTTTTTGCGTTGCGAAACTGCACTGCTCAAGCCGCCCATCATTGTTTGTTTGGGCCGTATCGCCGCCCAGCGACTGATTGATCCTAGATTTAAAATCACAACACAGCACGGCAGCTGGGTTTGCCGCAAGGGCTACTGGATGACTGCCATCTATCATCCCTCGGCCATCTTACGCGACCCCAGTAAATTAGAAGAAACCAAACAGGATTTTCAAGGGATTCTGTCCAAACTGCGGGAAATTGATGACCAGCAATATCCCATCTAAGCACGAGCTCATTTTGAATTACAGTCTATCCGTCTATTTTTCAATTAAAAAGAGAGAGCTGCGTCATCATCCATCAGGAACCCCGCACAGCTCTCTCTTTTTGCGATCAGTTTACTCTTTTCTCTTATTCACACTGTAGCGCAGTAATAGCAATCATATCCACCACATCCTGCACACTGCATCCACGGGACAAGTCATTCACCGGCTTTGCCATGCCCTGCAAAATTGGGCCAATGGCCGTTGCATTGGCAAAACGCTGTACCAGCTTATAACCGATATTGCCAGCCTGTAAATCAGGGAACACCAGTACATTTGCATGCCCTGCCACATCGCTGCCAGGCGCCTTTTTCGCCGCTACAGACGGTACAACAGCAGCATCCAGCTGCAATTCACCGTCCACTGCCAAATCCGGCTGTTTCTCCTTCACCAGTGCCAAAGCCTCTGTTACCTTATCTACATTTTCATGCTTGGCAGAGCCTTTTGTGGAGAAGGACAGCATGGCTACATTGGCCTCGCCACCAATCAGGCTGCGTTTTGTTTCCGCACAGCTGATGGTGATGTCTGCCAATTGCTGGCTGTCTGGATTGGGATTTACCGCACAGTCGCCGAAAATGAAAACGCCATCATCTCCATAGGAGTGATCCGGCACAATCATCACAAAAGCGCCTGACACCGTTTTAATGCCCGGTTTGGTTTTCACAGTCTGCAATGCAGCACGCAGTACATCGCCGGTAGTATTATCTGCACCGGCCAACATTCCGTCCGCCATACCTCGCATCAGCATCAAGTTACCAAAATATAAGGGGTTGCGCACAGTTTGTTCTGCCTTCTCCAAGGTCATGCCTTTGTGCTTACGCAATTCGTAAAATAATTGAGCAAAAGCAGGCAAGTGCTCGCTGCTGGCAATATCCACAATTGTCAGCCCGTCCAATGCCACGCCTTCTTCTGCTGCTACTTTGCGAATTGTCTCCTCTTCACCTAACAGGATAGGCTCTGCCAGCCCATCTGCTGCGGCAATAGCGGCGCCCTTCAGTGTACGTACTTCTGTACCTTCCGGTAACACAATCCGCCGTTTGTTTGCCTTTGCTTTTTCCTTAAATCCTGCCAATAAATCCATACAACCGCCTCCCCACTGTTCTGATCCATACTCTATGGTATTAATTTCATCGTTTGCTCTATTTTAGTTTCCAAAAGCAGCTTCAATGGTTTCCTCTGCAATGGCCAATTCTTCATTGGTAGGCACAATCCACACCTGCACGCGAGACCCTTCTGCACTGATATTGACTTCTTTGCCCCGTACATTATTTTTCTCTGCATCAATGGCAATGCCCAGATAATCCATATCTGCGCAAATTTCTTCACGCACATCCGGACCATTTTCGCCAATTCCCGCTGTAAACACGATGGCATCCACGCCATTCATCGCTGCAATATAACTGCCGATATATTTCTTTACGCGATAAATAAAAATATCTCTGGCCAGTTTGGCATCCTGATTGCCTTGTGCAATAGCTTCATCCAATTCGCGGAAATCGCTGGATACTCCAGAAACCCCCAAAAGGCCTGATTCCTTGTTCAGCATATGGTCCATGCGCTCAGGATCAAAGCCTTCATGTTTCATCAGATACAGCACAGCGGTGGCGTCAATATCCCCACAGCGGGTACCCATCAGCAAACCTTCATGCGGCGTAAAGCCCATAGAAGTATCTACCACTTTGCCGTTTTTGATTGCAGAAATACTGGAGCCGTTGCCCAGATGGCAGGTAATAATCTTTAAATCTTCTACTGGTTTTTCCATCAGCTCAGCTACACGGCGGGAGACATATTTATGAGATGTCCCATGCGCTCCGTAGCGACGAATTCTGTGTTTTTCTGCATATTCCTTCGGCAAACCATAGGTATAGGCTACCGGACTCATTGTCTGATGGAAAGCCGTATCAAATACTACTACCTGTGGTTTGCCCGGCATTACCTTGGAGCAGGCATCAATCCCTTTTAAGTGTGCGGGATTATGCAGCGGAGCCATAGCACCATATTCTTTAATTTTATCATATACTGCGTCATCAACCAGCACTGCCTTGCTGAACGTATCGCCGCCCTGCACAATACGATGGCCGATGGCATCAATTTCATCCAGAGAATTCAATCCGGCCTCTTTTGTCTCCAACAGGCCATTCAGCACCAATTCCATAGCGACCTGATGATCTGGGATTGCCATTTCCTTTTTATTTTTCAGCCCGCCGGCTTTGATAGTGAAAATACCCTCCGGCAGACCGATTTTTTCTACCTGACCCTGTGCCATTACTGATTCATCGTCCATGTTCAGCAACTGAAATTTCAACGAAGAACTGCCGCTGTTAATTACCAAAATAATCATTGCTTCTTTCATCCTCCATACATTCTTTTTCTTTTCCTTTTAAACAGAAAACCTTTGTTTTCTATTTTTTTGTTGCTATAGTTTCTCTAAAAAATTTATATAGATAGCAACGATTTTATTATAACTTTTGTCAACCCCCTCTGCCAGCATTTTGTAGTTATTTTTCTTTTCATCCCTGCCTGTGTTGAATACAATTGGTAGTACAGATCTGTTTCGCTTCCCGTTTTTTCAATAGCGTACCACACGATGGGCTGAATTGTATATTTCATTTAGCTTATTCCCAAGGCTCTATCTGTGCCTTCCCTGCTTTCTGGGATTTTCCCTGGTGCTCTTTCTGCAACAAGTACCGCTTCTGATATTTTAAACGTGCATAATCACTAATTTTTTTGCAGTAAAATACATTGGACGGTCCTCCGATGACGCCCACCAGCGGGAGCCCTTGAATAAACTTGATGCACAACATATCTGTTGCAAAACAATCTGCCGTTTTTCGCAGCTGCAAATCCAAATCATAGCCAATGGCCACATCGCTTGTGAAAAACCCAATCAGCTTATCCACCTGTTCATTGCAGGCCTCCCGTTCTTCCGCTGTAGCCAGAGCGCCCTCCAATAACTTCAAAATAAAATACTGTTCATCCTCTTTCCGGTAGTCATAGCCATAACTCAACGCGATTTCATAAACACTTTTCAACACAACGCCAATAAACACCGGAATATCCGGCAAGCCAATTCCCAACAAGCCTAAGCCCGTTCCCTCCAGGGCAGTAATCCCCAGATTACGCCAATTGCCGTGATTGGCCAGTTTATTCAGCGCCTTCAGCCCCTTTCTGGGACTCAATTGCTTAAAGGACTCGTCATAAACGCGGTGCGTCAATTCCAACTGCTCCCGATCATAGGTCTTTTCGATAATGGAATTGCCCTTTTCAAAGACAAGCTTAAAACCTAAATAGAAGGCCTGCTGCAACTTTTCATATAAGCCGTCGGGAATTTTCTCCTCCACCTTATCCGTCAGCGACTGCAAAAACCCTTCGCCACTTTTTTGCAGCAACTTCTCTTCCTTTTTTTGTATTCTTTTCAGATTCTTTTCAATCGCCCGCTCCATTTTGTTGCCCCTTTCTGCATCGTTTCGCATCGCAACAATCTCTCTATAGCATAATTCCAGAAAAACTGGAACTTCTCCTGCCTGTCACACGAATAGTTTTCACCATCTGTTCTCTAACTCGAAAAAATGTAAGCTATATTTTGCTTAATTGCAACGAATAGAATTTCCCATGAAAAAAGAAAATGACCCAATCAGTTTTATTCGGCGTGTTGACAAATTGGATTTTAATTTAATAGGATAGCCGATTGCGCAGTTCTATCACCCAATTACTCTAGTACCATTTCTCAAATTATTTTTCCTAAAACTTTTTCATAATTTTTTTAAAAAAGTGTTGACAATTTCTTTTCTCTGTAGTATAGTAATTATTGTTCTGAGGAACACAAATAAGAAATGCGACAGTGGCTCAGTTGGTAGAGTACGACCTTGCCAAGGTCGGGGTCGCGGGTTCGAACCCCGTCTGTCGCTCTTAGAAAGAATCGGATAAGTGAGTATATCATTTGTCCGATTTTTTTCGGTTGTTTTCTTGTTCAAAAAGTGATATCCTTAACTTAGAGTGAATCTGCAAAAGATATTAGAGTTCAGAAAGGAGAATGCCATATGGGATTTTTAACAGGAAAGACAGCAATTATTACAGGAGGAGGACGTTCGGTCTTGAGTGACGGCAGATGCGGTTCCATCGGCTATGGGATTGCGACTGCATATGCGAAGGAAGGCGCGAACCTTGTAATTACGGGGCGGAACGTCAAGAAGCTTGAGGATGCGAAGGAAGAGCTGGAGCGGTTATACGGGATTAAAGTCCTGGCTGTTCAGGCGGATGTTTCGGCAGGGGCTGACAATGAGACGGTAGTCGGCAATGTTGTAAAGCAGGCGATGGATACATTCGGAAGGATTGACGTGCTGATTAATAATGCGCAGGCGTCCGCATCCGGCGTTACGTTGGAAGACCATACCACGGAGCAGTTTGACCTTGCGGTCTATTCCGGGCTATATGCCACCTTCTACTATATGAAGGCGTGCCATCCGCACCTGAAGGAGACGAAGGGGACGGTCATCAATTTTGCTTCCGGCGCAGGCCTGTTCGGTAATTTCGGGCAGTGTGCTTATGCGGCGGCAAAGGAAGGAGTGCGCGGCCTGACCCGTGTTGCGGCGACAGAGTGGGGGAAGGACGGCGTCAATGTGAATATCATCTGTCCGCTTGCATGGACGGCACAGCTTGAGAATTTTGAGAAGGCATATCCGGATGCATTTAAGCAGAATGTGAAGATGCCGCCGGCAGGCCATTACGGAGATGCGGAGCTGGAGATTGGACGTGTCTGCGTACAGCTTGCATCACCGGACTTCAAGTATATGAGCGGTGAGACGATTACTCTGGAAGGCGGTATGGGACAAAGGCCGTAAGACAGGATATGAGTGAGAGAATGAATGAGAGTGGGGTATTGGAAAATCCCCTGGCAGTGGAGAAGATCGGAAAGCTGATTGCTCGGTTTGCTATACCTGCGATTATCAGTATGCTGGTGAGTTCTCTGTACAATATCGTAGACCAGATTTTTATCGGGCAGGGCGTAGGCATGCTTGGCAACGCGGCCACGAATATTGCTTTCCCTGTGTCTATTATCTGTACGGCGACGGCGCTTTTGCTGGGGATCGGCAGCTCCTCGAATTTTAATCTGGAATCGGGAGCGGGAAACAAAGAGAAGGCAAGCAGAATCGTTGGGACCGGTTTGGCAATGCTTGTAATCTGCGGAATTGTGATTGCGGGCGTGGTGCTGTTGTTCCTGGATCCCTTGCTTGAGCTGTTCGGGGTCACTCCGGAGGTTCTGCCTTTTGCTCAGGATTATACGGGAATCACGGCTTTCGGGATTCCCTTTCTGATTCTGACCACAGGCGGAAACCATCTGATTCGTGCGGACAGAAGCCCGACTTACTCTATGGCGTGTATGCTGACAGGGGCGATTATAAATACGGTTCTGGACCCGCTGTTTATTTTTGGTTTCCATCTGGGAATCAAGGGCGCCGCGTGGGCCACCGTAATCGGACAGGTGGTGTCCGGGTTTCTGGTTATTTTATATTTTACCAGATTCCGTAAGATGGAATTGTCTTTGGATATGCTGAGGCCGAGAGGTACATGTCTGAAAGCGATTGCATCGCTTGGGATGGCGGCTTGTATCAATCAGATTGCCATGGCTGTGGTGCAGATTACGATGAATAATACGTTGAGGCATTATGGGGCTTCTTCTGTGTATGGGACGGATATCCCGCTGGCCTGTGTCGGGGTTATTTCCAAAGTCAATATGGTATTTATGGCAATCTGCATCGGGATTTCCCAGGGATGCCAGCCGATTTGGGGATTTAACTATGGGGCAGGAAGATACGGGAGAGTGCGGGAAACATATGTCAAGGCCTTTCGAGTTTCCCTGATTGTTGGAATCCTGTTCTTCTGTTGTTTCCAGCTCTTTCCGCGTCAGCTCGTGGGGATTTTCGGGACAGGAAGTGAAGAATATTTTCAGTTTGCCGAGAGGTATTTCCGGATTTTCATGATGTTGACCTTTATCAATGGAATCCAGCCCATGTCTTCCGGGTTCTTTACGTCGATTGGGAAGGCGAAGCTTGGTATTGTGGTGTCGCTGACTAGACAGGTGATTTTTCTGCTTCCTCTGATTGTGATTTTTCCGCTGTTTATGGGAATCGACGGGGTCATGTATGCGGGACCGATTGCGGACGGCGCGGCAGCGTTTGCGGCATTGACGTGCGCAGTCAGGGAGTTAAGGAAGATAAGGCTTCTGGAAGAGGCTGCCGGATAGGGAGTAAAGACGCAGGGGGACGAAGAGATGAAGGAACGGATGCCGATTGGCTTCATGTTCAAGCAGATTAATACAATCTATGAGAAGGATTTTAACCAGCTTCTTAAAACAATCGGAATTACTGCGTCCCAGTGTGCTGTTCTGGATTATCTGTTCCGCAGCAGTGAAGAATCCGTGAACCAGAGAGATATCGAGAAGGCGTTGAGCTTACGGAACCCCACTGTGACAGGTCTGTTAAAGCGTCTGGACGAGAAGGGGTACATCCTTTCTGTGCCCAGTGATCGGGATAAGCGGTGCAACAATATTTACCTGACGGAGAAAGCCTATGATATCCGGAGACGGATGGAGGCGGACCGGAAGAAGATTGATAAGAAGTTTACGATTGGAATGAATAAAAAAGAGAAGGCAGCATTGGAGAAAATGCTGGAAAAGGTATTGTATAACATAGCTGAGCCATAAATGGTTCGGCTATTTTTCTGCATAAATTTGTATCATTGAGAAAATCCTATCAGTTAGATACTTGTTAGGTTGTTTCTTTGTATGATATAATATATGAAAATGATAATTAATATCAAAATAAGGAGAGAATATGCCAGTAGAAGTTGTATCATTTCTGTTCTCTAAAGAAAACCTAAGAAGAGGCCTGCAATTACAGGTTATTTTCCAGTGCGCGCCGTTCTTAAAGGGGATGAAAGCTGCCTGTATGCTGAATGTGGAAACGGGATATTGTAAGGATTTGGAGAATGTCCTTTGGGGGACGGATATAGAATATCGGATTCTGTCGGAGAATAATAGGAAATGTCTGGTTTTTTTGTACCGAAAGAATGAGCTGTCTGCATTTTTGGAGAAGAAGGAGGTCAGGGATTTCCTGCGGCAATACGGGTATGCTTGCCAGAGCCTTGAGATGGCGCTTGGAAGGCTTTCGGCAAGAGTCCAAAGCCATGCTTGCCAGAATCAAAGTTTTCCCCATGAAATCGGGGTGTTTCTGGATTATCCGGTTGAAGATGTGAGATGTTTTATTGAGCAGGGCGGTAAGGGGGAAGTAATGAGCGGGTACTGGAAGGTGTACCGCGACCCCGGAAAAGCGCGGCTTATTTTTCAGGCGTATGATAAGGCAAGGGTGAGCGCTGTGAATGAATATCTTGCCGGACGGACGGTTCGGGAGATTGCAGGTTACAGAGAGAGGAATTGAGGCAAAAAAGAAGAGGAGGCATTTCCTCTTTTTTTTATGTATAAACCGTGGTATAATAAATTGCACCGGTGCGCAGATTTGTGTTGATGTGCAGGACGGTCATCATTTTTTGGAGGTAAACCGATATATGAGTTATGCTGATAGAGTTTTCATTGATATGTGCAAGGATATACTGGAGAACGGCACGGATACCAGCGGGGAGAAGGTACGTCCCAGATGGGAGGACGGAAGCCTTGCATACACCGTCAAGCGTTTCGGGGTGGTGAACCGCTATGACCTGGAAAAAGAGTTCCCGGCGCTTACGCTCCGCCGGACGGCGATTAAGAGCTGTACGGACGAGCTGCTGTGGATCTGGCAGAGGAAGTCCAATAATATCCATGAACTGAACAGCCATATCTGGGACAGCTGGGCAGACGAGGATGGCTCCATCGGCAAGGCATACGGCTACCAGATGGGGGTGAAGCATGCGTATAGGGAGGGGATGTTCGACCAGATTGACAGGGTGATCTATGACCTGAAACATAACCCTTACAGCAGGCGGATCATGACGAATCTTTATGTCCATCAGGATTTGCATGAGATGAGGCTGTACCCTTGTGCATATAGTATGACGTTTAACGTGACAAAGAAGAAGGAAAGTGACCGGCTGGTATTGAACGGGATTTTGAACCAGCGTTCCCAGGATGTGCTGACGGCAAATAACTGGAATGTATGCCAGTATGCAGTATTGATGCATATGCTGGCGCAGGTATGCGGGATGGATACCGGGGAGCTGGTACATGTGATTGCGGATGCCCATATCTATGACCGGCATATTCCGTTAGTGGAGGAGCTGATTGGCAGGGAACCGCTGAAAGCGCCAGAGTTCTGGCTGAACCCGGAGATTCGGGATTTCTATGAATTTACGCCGGAGGATGTAAAACTGAACAATTATGAGACACATGAGCAGATCCGGAATATTCCGGTTGCCGTGTAGTGGATGGAACTATTATATATGGATGAAAAGGAGAGAGAAGAAGATGAAATTAATTGTTGCTGTTGACAAGAATTGGGCGATTGGGAAAGATAACAAGATCATGTGGAGCATTCCGGCGGATATGAAGTTTTTCCGCGAGACAACATTGGGAAATATTATTATTATGGGTAAGAAGACGCTGGAGAGTTTCCCCCAGGGAAAGCCGCTGAAAGACCGGGTGAACATTGTGATTACTAGAGATCATGATTATCATGTGGAGGGAGCAATTGTCGTCCATAACATCGACGAGGCGCTGGTAGAGATCGGAAAGCATAAAGGGGAGGCTTATGTGGTCGGCGGCGAGAGCATTTACCGGGCGATGCTCCCCCTGTGCGACGAGGCTCTTGTTACCAAAATCAACCATGCTTATGACGCAGACTCCTATTTCCCGAACCTGGATGAGGACAGGGAGTGGATTATGACGAAAATCAGCGAAGAGCAGACGTGCTTTGATCTTGAGTACTATTTCACGGTGTATGAGCGGATGCCGGGAAAAGGGCTGTAAGCCATGAGGATACTGAGTATTACGGCGCAAAAACCCAACAGTACGGGCAGTGGGATTTATCTGACGGAGCTTGTGAAGGAGTATGGCTGCAAGGGACATGCACAGGCGGTTGTGGCTGGGGTGTACCGGGAGGATACCGTGGAGCTGCCGGAAGGCGTGAGGTTCTATCCTGTATATTTTGAGGAGGGGAAACTGCCTTTCCCGATTGTCGGGATGTCGGATGAGATGCCCTATCGGAGTACCCGGTATTGCGACATGACGCCAAAGATGACGGCGCAGTTTGAGGAGGCTTTTCTAGAGTCGATCACTCAGGCAGTCAGGGAGTTTGGACCGGATTTAATCCTGTGCCATCATCTGTACCTTTTGACCGCTGTTGTGAGGAAGCATTTCCCAGAGTATCGGGTCTATGGGTTCTGCCACAATACGGATTTGCGGCAGATGTGCAAGACGGATTTGGAGAGAGAATTTATCCGGGAGCAGATCCGTAAGCTCGACCGTATTTTTGTGCCACAAAAGGCCCAGCGTGAGGGCGTGCTTGCAGTCTATCAGGCAAAGCCGGAGAAGATCGAGGCGGTGGGGATGGGTTATAACAGCCAGATATTCCACGGCGGGGAAGAGAAAAAGGACGACGGCGTCACAAGGATTGTATTTGCAGGAAAGATTGCAGAGAAGAAGGGCGTAATGAGCCTGATCCGCAGCCTTTCTGTCTTGTATTCCCAAAAGGGCGCGTGCGTGCGTGATGAGCTTCTTGTACAACTTGCAGGGAGTGCAGGGAATCAGGAGGAATATGGGCAGATCCGGCAGATGGCGGAAGAATGCCCTTATGAAGTCCGCTTTCTGGGCAGGCTGTCCCAGCCGGAGCTTGCAAGGGTGTACCGTGAGGGCGATATTTTTGTGCTTCCATCCTTTTTCGACGGGCTGCCGCTTACGGTCATAGAGGCATTGGCGTGCCGGATGCGCGTGGTGATGTCGGATCTTCCGGGAATCCGGACGTGGCTTCTTGCATCTGCGCCGGGAGGGGACGTCAGGTTTGTAGAGATGCCCCAGATGCAGAACACGGATGAGCCTGTACCGGAAACCCTGCCGGCGTTCGAGGAGCGTCTGGCGGACGCGCTGCTTGCGAGTATCCGGACGAAGGAGCAAAAGGCTGCGGATGTGAGCAGGATTTCCTGGGAAGGGATAGCGGCGCAGGTACTTACGGAGTTTCCATAGACGAAAGAGGTTAAAAATATCCAGTTGACAAGCATAGGACAGTCAACTATAATAGTGATAATTCATTAAAGTGAACGAGACAAATGCTACGACAAGGAGGAGTACGCAGATACCGGAAGCCAAGAGAGAAGATGGCGGGTGGGAATTCTTCGTGATGGATTTGCGGAAGTAGCCTTTGAGCAGTGAACCGAAAGGGCGTAATAGGGTGTCCGAGTAGACTTCAACGCAGTCCCAGCGTTACAGGGGAGCGGTATCGGAGAGGATTCCTGTATCGGCAGAGTGCAAAGAGAGTTCTCTTTGAATTTAGGTGGTAACACGGATGTTATATTCGCCCTAAGCGACAAGCTTAGGGTGTTTTTTTTCCATACTAAAGGGCACAACTGTAGTAAATGCCCTTAGTGCAGGCTTTTTAGTCAATGATGATACGGGAGGTATATTTATGAAGAAAATCAGCGGTAACAAGTTATTGGTAAAGGCGTTGAAGGAAGAAGGGGTAGACACATTGTTCGGCTATCCGGGCGCATGCACGATTGATATCAGTGACGAGCTGTATAAGCAGGATTATACGAAGGTTATCCTGCCGCGGCAGGAGGTAGCGTTGGTGCATGAGGCGGATGCTTATGCCAGAAGTACCGGAAAAGTGGGCGTGTGCCTTGTGACCAGCGGGCCGGGGGCGACGAATTTGGTGACCGGCCTTGCGACGGCGTACTATGACAGTGTTCCGCTGGTGTGTTTTACCGGTCAGGTGGCAAGGCACCTGATTGGGAATGACGCCTTCCAGGAGGTAGATATTGTGGGGATTACCCGCAGTATCACCAAGTACGGCGTCACGGTGCGCCGCAGGGAAGACCTGGGGCGGATTGTGAAGGAGGCTTTTTACATTGCCAGATCCGGAAGGCCAGGGCCTGTGCTGATCGATCTTCCGAAAGACGTGATGGGGGAACTGGGAAGCGGGGACTATCCGGAGGAAGTGAATATCCGCGGGTACAGGCCTAATACGCAGGTCCATATCGGGCAGCTCAAGAAGGCGATCAAGATGCTTGGCAAGGCGAAGCGCCCGCTGTTTCTTGCAGGGGGCGGGGTCAACATTGCACGCGCTAACCGGGAGTTTACAAAGCTTGTGGAACTTACCAATGTGCCTGTGGTAACGACGGTCATGGGAAGGGGCGCGATTGCTACGGACCACCCGCTGTATGTGGGGAATCTGGGGATGCACGGCGCCTATGCGTGCAACATGGCCGTGGGAGAATGTGACCTGCTGTTTTCCATCGGGACGCGGTTCAATGACCGTATTACGGGGAAGCTCCACTCATTTGCCCCCCATGCGCAGATTGTCCATATTGATATTGACACGGCTGCCATTTCTAAAAACGTGCAGGTGGATGTGCCGATCGTTGCGGATGCCAGGGAAGCAATCGCACGGATGCTGGAGTATGTGACGGAGTGTGACACGAAGAAGTGGCTTGACGAGGTTAAGGAATGGAAATGCGAACACCCCATGCAGATGAAGAAGAAGCCGATTATGACGCCTCAGGACGTGATTGATACGATTAACCGTGTGTTTGATGAGGCAATCGTGGTGACGGACGTTGGGCAGCACCAGATGTTCACGGCGCAGTTCATTGAGCTGAATGCGAAGAAGCAGCTATTGATGTCCGGCGGGCTTGGGACCATGGGGTATGGGCTGCCGGGCGCTATCGGGGCGAAGATCGGGAATCCGGATGTGCCTGTGATTTCGATTTCCGGGGACGGAGGCATGCAGATGAATATTCAGGAGCTTGCCACGGCCGTATTGGAGGAACTGCCGATTATCAGCTGTATTTTCAACAATAATAATCTGGGCATGGTGCGCCAGTGGCAGAAATTATTCTACGGAAAACGTTATTCCATGACCTGCTTACGTTCCGGCGCGGCGTGCCGGGGCAGGTGCGGGGAAGTAGAATGTCCCACTTATACGCCTGATTTTGTCAGGCTGGCAGAGAGCTATGGGGCGAAAGGAATCCGGGTGACGAAGAGGGAAGAGATTGAGCCTGCTTTCCGTGAGGCGATGAAAAGTGAAAAGATCCCGTATATCATAGAGTTTGAGATTGACCCGGAGGATCTGGTCTACCCGATGATAAAGCCTGGCGGGACTCTGGAGGACATGATCCTGGACTGTTAGCGCAGAAGCTCTGTCCCGGAGGCGGGACAGACAGGACAAAGGGAGCAGATTTGGCGGTTGGCAGAATAAACAAAAAGGAGACAGGTATATGAACAGTATGAAGAAGCGGTGGATTTCCCTGTATGTGGAGAACCAGGTGGGCGTCCTTTCTAAGATTTCCGGGCTTTTTTCCGGGAAGTCTTACAATCTGGACAGCCTGACGGTGGGGACGACGGAAGACCCCACGGTTTCCAGGATGACGATTGCGACGGTCAGCGACGACGAGACGTTTGAGCAGATCAAGAAGCAGCTGAACCGGCTGGTGGAGGTCATTAAGGTCATTGATTTTACGGATGTGTTCGTCCGTATGAAAGAGATTCTGTATGTCAAAGTGCTAAGATGTACCCCGGAGGATAAGGTGGAGCTGTTCCAGATTGCGGAGACGTTCAAGGCGAAGGTCATCGATTATGGGAAGGACAGCCTGCTTTTGGAGTTCGTGCAGACGGCGACGAAGAATGACGCCGTAATCAAGCTGATGAAGGAAGAGTTCAAGATCATCGAGGTGGTCAGGGGCGGAAGCGTCGGGATTGAATCCATCAGTATGATGGAACGGTAATGTTCTGGTGTATCCTTGAATTTTGAGGCAAGGGGTATTATAATAGATTTTGATAACATTTTGATGAGACAGTAATAAAATAGTAGTGTAAGAACGGAGGACTCGAAAGATGGAGAAGAAGAATATTGACTGGTCAAACCTTGGATTTGGATATATTGAGACGGATCAGAGATACGTTTCCCATTATAAGAATGGGGCGTGGGATGAAGGCGGGCTGACCTCCGATGCGAATGTAGTCATCAATGAATGTGCATGTGTACTCCAATATGCGCAGACTTGTTTTGAAGGGTTAAAGGCTTATACGACCCAGGATGGGCATATCGTGATGTTCCGCCCGGATCTGAATGCAAAGCGCATGGCGGATACGGCGAAGCGGCTTGAGATGGCTGTGTTTCCGGAGGAGCGGTTCTTAGACGCCGTCCACAGGACTGTGGAGGCCAATGCGGCGTATGTTCCGCCCTATGGTTCCGGCGCGACGCTGTATGTGCGGCCTTATCTGTTCGGCTCTAATGCGGTCATTGGCGTAAAACCGGCGGAAGAGTACCAGTTCCGTGTGTTCACCACTCCGGTAGGGCCGTATTTTAAGGGCGGCGCGAAACCGATTACCATCCGGGTATGCGATTTTGACCGGGCTGCTCCCCATGGGACAGGGCATGTGAAGGCAGGGCTTAATTATGCCATGAGCCTCTATGCAATCGTAGACGCCCATAATCAGGGATATGATGAGAATATGTATCTGGATGCGGCTACCAGAACGAAGGTAGAGGAGACCGGAGGAGCCAATTTCCTGTTCGTGACGAAGGACGGCAAGGTGGTAACGCCTAAGTCAGATACGATTCTTCCGTCTATCACGAGACGTTCTTTGATGTATGTTGCCGAGAACTATCTTGGCCTTCAGGTGGAAGAGCGGGAGGTGCCGTTTGAAGAAGTAAAGGAATTTGCAGAATGCGGGCTGTGCGGAACGGCGGCAGTGATCTCTCCGGTAGGCAAAGTGGTAGACCATGGGAAAGAGATTTGTTTCCCCAGTGGAATGGATGCCATGGGACCGGTGACGAAGAAGCTGTATGATACGCTGACCGGAATTCAGATGGGACAGCTTGAAGCTCCAAAAGGATGGATTCATGTAGTCTGCTAATGTTAGATACCGGCTGGCAGATTGTTAGGTGAAATATTTTATGGGGAATAGAGAAATAAAAAGTGGGGCGCGCAGAAGGGCAGCCTTGTTGATTCCGTTTTTGATGATTTTTTGTATCCTGGGCGCCGTGGTGTATTCGGTCGCTCAGAGAATTTCGGAGGAGATGTCTCTGTCTGCGATTAATAACCTGGATGAAAGCCTGGATTTGATTGGAAATACGATAGAGACGATTCTGGGAATAGAGGCGGAGTTTCAGGTCTTGATTGCACAGGAGATGGCGGATTCAAAGAATCCGGAAGATTTTGTCCGTTCTTATGAACGGAACAGCACGATGATCAAGATATCTATTATACTTGCCGGAGAGACGGAAGGTATTTCAAACACGAAAGAGGTGTTCTCGGAGGAAGGGTTGGATTTTTCGGCGGGAAAGACGGTGGATGGCTTGCCGCTTTCCAGTTCTTATATCAATGATATGGGGACTTGGGCGTATACCATGAAATGTCCTATTGTCAGGGAGAATGACGAGATCGGAACGCTCTATATCGAGTATATCTATGATTCTTTTGACGAGGCGCTGCCGAATGATTTTTATCACAGTGAGGCAACACTCTATCTGATGGATGCTGCCAGCCGGAAATTTGTCATGAAGCCCAAGGGCATTGGCGAGAGGGATGCAGGGCATCTTAATCTGGAAGATTTTTACACTGCGAATAAGATTCGTGAGGAGGAGGTCAAGAAGACGGTAGATGAGCATATTACCGAAGGAAGTGATATGATGTTCTACCATAATATCCAGAATCAGGAATCTTTGATTTATATGTGGTCTGTGAATGACGGCGTGGTCTATCTTATTGGATACGTTCCTGTCCAGGCGATACAGCGGGAGGGCGACGCGGTGAACCAGAATATGTTCATCGTGGTCGCGGTGATGCTTGCAGCGTTTGTGGGATGCTGCCTGTTTTATCTATTTAATGAAAGGCAGCAGAGGAAGATGCAAAAGGAACGTGAGGAAGAGCGGGAGATGCATAACAGGCAGCTTACGGAGGCGCTGCAGACTGCGCAGGTTGCGAATAATTCCAAGACCACGTTCCTGTCGAATATGTCTCATGACATCAGGACTCCGATGAATGCGATTCTGGGGTTTGCGACACTTCTTGCCAAGGATGTGGATAATCCGGAGAAGGTGGAGGAATATACCAAGAAGATTACCGCCTCCGGACAGCATCTGTTAAGCCTGATTAATGATGTACTGGATATTTCAAAAATCGAGAGCGGGAAGGTTGCGCTTTCCCTGGGGGAGTTTGCGCTAAAAGACATGATTTCTTCGATTGACGCTATCATACGTCCGGCGGCGAAGGCAAAAGGGCAGAATTTTGACATTGCCGTGACGGGAATCAAGCATGAGCATTTAATCGGTGATGAGACGAGGCTGAACCAGATTTTGATTAACCTTCTCTCGAATGCGGTAAAATATACCCAGGAGGGTGGCAACATCTGTCTGCGTATCATTGGGCTTGCGCAGCATTCCAGCCAGTTTGAGCGTATCAGGATTGAGGTGGAGGATAACGGCTATGGGATGACGCCGGAATTCCTTGAGACGATTTTTGACGCGTTTACAAGGGCGGAGAACAGCACGACGAATAAGGTACAGGGAACCGGCCTTGGCATGGCGATTACAAAGAATATCGTGGAACTGATGGGCGGGATGATAGAGGTCTTTAGCGTAGTGGATATGGGAAGCCTGTTTACTGTGGATCTGGAGCTTCGCATACCGGAGACTGAGGAGGATGAGAAGTTCTGGGAACAGAAGGGCATTACGAGAATCCTTGTAGCAGATGATGAGCCGGATATCGGTGAGACGGTCCGGCTGCTGATGGAAGATACCGGCGTCCATGTTAATGTGGCACATGATGGGGAGGAGGCGCTGCGCATGGTGGCATGCGAAGGCGGGAACGACTATGATATGGTCCTCCTGGATTGGCGGATGCCGGGGATGGACGGGATTGAGACGGCAAGGCGGATGAAAGAGGCCTGCGCCAAAGATGTACCGATCCTCCTGATGACGGCCCATGACTGGGAGGAGCTTGAGGAAGATGCGTTGGAGGCCGGAATTGACGGTTTCCTTGCAAAACCGTTCTTTGTCGCGGTGTTCAAGGAGAAAATCCTTGAGATCATGGGAGAGCGTAACTTGGAGAGTCAGCATTTGGATTCCCTTTCGGAAGGCGGTTTTGGAGGAAGGCATTTCCTTGTGGCGGAGGATAATGAGATCAATGCGGAGATTATTGAGGAGCTTTTGGATATTGAGGAGGCGACCTGTGAGATCGTCGAAAACGGCGAGCGGGCAGTGGAGCGTTTTAGCAGCACAGAGCCGGGAACATATGACGCTATCCTGATGGATATCCAGATGCCTGTGATGAATGGTTATGAGGCGTCGCGGGCAATCCGGTCGCTCAAACGGGAGGATGCGAAGCTGATCCCTATTATTGCCATGACTGCCAATGCATTTGCGGAGGATGTTAAGGACGCTATGGATGCGGGTATGGATGCGCACATAGCGAAGCCTGTGGATATGGGTTTATTGAAGCAGACACTCAGCCTGTATCTTGCTATGAAAGAGAGGAAGTAATGAAGAAATGTTTTAAGAGAGCGTCGTCGGCGCTGCTTGCCGGAGCCTTGGTTATTGCCATGGCTGCATGCGGGGAGAAGAGGAATTCAACGGAAAACCTTGCCAAGAACGATCTGGAAGACGGTAAGTATATCGAGCTGTTCGTTCCTATGGAGCGGTCGAAGCCGGATGCAAAGAACGTCGCAAGGACGGCATTTGACAAGACGATTATTATGGCAGAGGAGAAACTGGACCTGAGAGTGGAGTACAATACTTATACGTCAGAGAACTATCAGGAAAAATCCTATGACGACGTAGGAATTGACCGGATCCGGAACCATATGGACGATCTGTATCTGCTGAATCCGGACGTCCTGCAGAAAACAGGCGAGGAAGGCTTGCTTGAAGATTTGTCCGGGCTTGAATGCGCCAGGAATCTGCGGGAGGTGGTAAAGACGGCGAATACGGTAGACGGGAAGCTGGTGGGGATTCCGCAAGAGGTCGTGGTCTATGGGCTGTTCGTGAATAAGGATATGTTTGATGAATATGGCCTGGAACTTCCGGATACGCCGGATGAGTTCCTTGAGTGCTGCAGGGTGTTCAAGGAAAATGGGATTGAGACGCCGGTGGGAGCGAACCGTTGGTGGCTTGAGACATTCGTGTTTGCACAGGCTTATGCGGATTTGTATAACGGAGGCGATGTTGAGGCAGAGATCGAGGCCCTGAACAGTGGGGAGCGTAAGTATAGTGAGTATATGCGGACCGGATTCGAGTACTTGAAGAAAATGATGGATTTAGGGTACATTGATGCCAAGACAGCGTATACCTATGAGGCGATTGAAGGGGAAGGCCCTGATTTTATGGCGCAGAAGACGCCGATTGTCATAGCGTATTGGGGCGCCGCCAATGCGGACACGGCTTACGGGAAACCGGATTTCAATCTGCGGGTCATCGGATTCCCCAGTGAACGGGGACAGATGCCCGTGATGTCCATGACCGGGATGTCGGTCTGTACCAAGGCGGAGCATAAGAAAGATGCGTTGGATGTGTTGGAGGTGATTCTGTCAGATGAAGCCCTTCAGGTGTATGCGGAGACGAACAAGGTAATTTCCCCGTCTAAGAATGTGGAGGTGGACTGTATCCCGGCGTTGAGGCCGCTGAATGACCTGGTGAATGACGGGACGTACGTCCTTGCAAGCAATGCGGGCATGAAGGTGGAGCAGTGGGGGAATACCTGCCTGATCGTGCGCAAACTGATGGAAGGGGCTTCCGTGGATGCATGTATGGCAGAGTTTGACAGGTTACAGGAGGAAGCACTGAAAAATGATAATTGACGAAAGGATGATTACGTACATCCACTCTCTGGAAGGTCCTGAGAATCCTGTGATTGAACAAATTGAACAGGAGGCGTTAGATACGCACGTACCGATTATCCGCAAGGAGACGCAGAGTTTCCTCAAGGTAATCTTAATGATGAAACAGCCGTCCCGAATCCTGGAGATAGGGACGGCTATTGGTTTTTCTGCGATTTTGATGAGCGAGTATCTGCCAGAGGACGCACAGATTACGACGATTGAAAAGTATGAGAAGCGGATTCCGATTGCCCGGGAGAACTTCAGGCGTGCCGGGAGAGAAGGGCAGATCACCTTGATAGAGGGGGACGCCCTTGAAATCATGGGGACTCTTAGCGGGACGTATGATTTTATTTTTATGGACGCTGCCAAGGGGCAGTATATCCGCTATCTGCCGGATGCCGTGCGGCTGCTCTCGGACGGCGGCGTGCTGATGTCGGACAATGTGCTGCAGGACGGAGACGTGATTGAATCGCGGTTTGCCGTGGAGAGACGTAACCGTACGATTCATAGCCGGATGCGGGAGTATCTTTATGAATTGAAGCATCACGGAGAGCTTATGACGTCTATCCTGCCCTTGGGGGATGGGATTGCGCTGAGTGTGAAGAAAAGGGGGATATAAGCAGAATGGGACGACAGGGAGATAAATATCTGGAGGGAAAACGCCCGGAATTATTAATTCCGGCAAGCAGCCTGGAGGTATTGAAGACGGCTGTGATATTTGGCGCAGATGCGGTATATATTGGCGGGGAAGCCTTTGGCCTGCGGGCGAAGGCGAAGAATTTTTCCAGAGAAGATATGAAGGCGGGGATTGTATTTGCACATGAGCATGGCGTGAGAGTACATGTGACTGTGAACATCCTTGCCCACAACGATGACCTTGACGGGGTGCGGGATTATCTGTATGAGTTGAAGGAGATGAAGCCGGACGCCCTGATTATTGCGGATCCGGCAATCTTCGATCTGGCCAGGGGAATCTGCCCGGAGATTGACCGGCATATCAGCACCCAGGCGAATAATACCAACTATGGAACTTATCGGTTTTGGTGGAGATTGGGGGCAAAGCGGGTGGTTTCTGCAAGGGAGCTGTCCCTGCGGGAGATAAAAGAAATCAGGGAGCGGATTCCGGAGGAGATGGAGATTGAGAGCTTTATTCACGGGGCAATGTGCATTTCCTATTCCGGAAGATGCCTGCTGAGTAACTATTTTACCGGAAGGGACGCCAATCAGGGGGCTTGTACCCATCCATGCCGGTGGAAGTATTCCATTGTGGAGGAGACCAGGCCGGGAGAATATATGCCGGTATATGAGAACGAGCGGGGGACGTTTATCTTTAATTCCAAGGATTTATGTATGATTGAGCATATTCCGGAGATGATTGACGCGGGGATTGACAGCTTCAAGATTGAGGGGCGTATGAAGACGGCGCTTTATGTCGCGACAGTGGCGCGGACATACCGGAAGGCGATTGATGATTATCTGGAAAGGCCAGGGAAGTACCAGGCGAATATGCCGTGGTACCTGGAGCAGATTTCAAACTGCACTTACCGGCAGTTCACCACAGGGTTCTATTTTGGGAAACCGGATGAGACAAGCCAGATTTATGATAATAATACTTATGTGAAGGAATACACGTATCTTGGGATTATTGGGGATGAGCGGGACGGCATGTACCGGATTGAGCAGAGGAATAAGTTCTCCGTAGGGGAAATGATTGAAATCATGAAGCCGGATGGCAGGAATATTGAGGTACGGGTACGGAGGATTGTGGATGAGGACGGGAATGAAAAGGAAAGCGCACCGCACCCGAAACAAGCGTTGTATGTGGATCTGGGGTGTGAGGCTGACCGGTATGATATCTTGAGGCGGGCGGAAGAATAGATTTCAGTACAGGTTTTAGTGTAGCAATTTTCAGAATATTTTGCTATAATAATAGTAGCAAAATATATGGCAGGAAGGAGTTTTTATTATGTCAAAACGGATCATCGCTATTAATCGAATGTTTGGAAGCAATGGTAGAAAGATAGGAAAGGTTTTGTCTGAGGAGTTGGGAATCCACTGCTATGACAAAGATTTGATACAGATTGCAAGCAAGGAACAGGGGCTGCCCTATGAGGAGCTTCTGAAAGTAGATGAGAAGCGGGCCAGCCAGTGGCGCTATCCGTTGGAGGAACCAGCGCAGATGGAATCCCAGTACCGCTTTTACCCGATGAACGACGTGCTTTTTCAGGCGCAGACGGATATTATCAAGTTTATTGCCAAGAGGGAAGAGTGTATCTTTATCGGGCGTTGTGCCGGCCAGATTTTGGGAGAAGACTGCCTGAAAGTTTTCATCCATGCTCCGTTTGAATATCGGGTGCAGGTAGCTGCCGAGCGTATGGAGATCTCAGAGAGGGATGCGCGTACATATGTAAAAAAAGCCGATAAGGAACGGCGAAGCTTTTATGAGTACTTCACAGATGAAAAGTGGATGGATATGAGTACCTATGATTTCTGTATCGACAGCAGCCGGTTTCCGGAGGCACAGATTGTTGAGATGTTGAAAGTGGCATATGAGAGCATACCCTAAGGGGAGCCCGTGCTCCATGCCCCTGTCGGGGCGGGCGGACTATCGTCCGATAAGGTGTGCCCTTGGGTATACCTTATTGGACGGAGTCCACCCATCCGAAGGGTATGTATTACGGTGTGCCCTTGGGTATAGTAGTGGTTGGAAACAGAACCACTGAAATATTAGTATCTCAGCTTGATATTCGATAAAGACACATCCGCATCATATCCTTTGGCATGCAGCATATATTCCATCCCATTTTTTGCAAGGTCGATATGGTTTTGGGGTGCGACCATGATTTCCTCGATGGGAAGGTTCCGTGTACTTAGGGGAATCTCAATATAGGGAAGCATAAAACCATCTTTGGGACGAAAGTATACAGTCGTTTCTTTCTGCTTTTTGAAAATAAACCGATATTCCTGTTCTTCTGCAAACCCTTCATGTTTAAAGAACATTGCATAAACTTCTGCCGTTTTCTGGAATTTTCTGCACGCTTTCTGGTAGTTGCTGTCTTTTGGGTCACGGTTTGCAGCTTCTAAGATATCCTCGAGGGGCATCCGCAGTAGATTGGGAAGGGAAGTGCAGATAATTCTGCGGATTAACTGCTTCTGCTGCTTTGTATCGTAGACGACAAGCCCATGATAGGCAATCTCAGCGGCTTCTTCAATTCTTGCGATGATTTCGTTGCTCCGGAAACCGATGTTGTAGCCAGTCTTATTGCCGAACTCGGACCACATGGTAATGCTGTCCCTGCATTTTGAAAATGACAGAACAAAGTATTCCCGGTTCTTTTCTCTTCCGGCATAAATAGAATCTCTCAGAAACATTTCCCTCAATGCCGTCTTGGGGATAGTCTCCCGGCATACTTCTTCTATGATTCCCCGGATATGGGAAAATTCATTGGGGTCATTTAGAAAATCGCTCTTTGTCGCCCAGAAGCAGTTATGATTGATAATGCCGTTGATACCGTTGCTTTTGGTATAGTGATAGAGGATACTGCCTTTTTCTGCGTGTTCCAGTTTTACTTGTCTGCCGGACATGGTGCATCTCTCCTTTCTGATGGCTTTGTATCTGATTTTATCATAAATGGTTACGGGGAAAATAGCAATAGCGGAAAGATGATTGACAAGGAGGAACGGATCATTCATACTACAAGTATTACACGCGTAGTACGTAGTTTATAGAAGGTAATTAGAATTCGTAACGGAAAATCAGATGAATACCGGGAAATGATATGCCAGCAGGAGAGCAGGATGAGAAAACGGATTGTTATCATAATGATATTATGTTTGGTTTTGATATCAATATTATTGGTATGGTGGATGAAAGGGAGTTCCGAAAGCGAAAGTGAGATTCTGAATTCTGACAGCAGCGGGAGTGAAGCCCCGGATTCTGGCGGTAATGGCGGTGAAGGCAGCAGTATAGGAGACATGGATGAGCAGGACTATGGGCTGAAAGTCATGGAGATGGATGGGCAGGAACAAGATGAGACGATTAAAAAGCTGTTTTCATTTATGGAAAGCTGTGAAGAGGTTTACGGAAGGATAGCTGACGCTGCTGGTACAGAGGCAGAAATCAGCAAACATAGTTTTGGCGGAGAGGGAGACGTGGTTGAGGATGCCTTGTATGAGATGATTGAGATTGGTGCGGCCCAGGGACTTTCTGTCACCTGTGGAAGCCGGGACTATAATCTGACGAACTATAGACAGGTAGACGACGCTTTGAGAAACGCTTTGGCAGGGAAGGATGCGGAGACGGAATTTTTTCAGGTAAACTCTGCATTTGTCTTCCGGTACTATCATCTCACATTTGTGGGAGACGAGATGATGGTGACTTCTGCCAGCGCCATGTTTGGTGACAGCATGGAACCTGCGCTCCAGCAGTTAGAGAAGATTCAGGCGTACCGATGGGAGTATACGAAGAAGGGGTGGCTGATTTGGGAGAAGGCATTGTCCAGGAATCAGGAGATGGATATGCATATTTTCAGCAGGGTTTTGCCTCTTGAGGAGCAGTGCAGAGAGATTGCTAAGGAATATGTTGAACCGGTCAGTTATTTCTGCAATAATCTGTTTCTGGTAGACTGGGATATGTCGGGGATGGATAAGATTGAATTTAACGATTTGTTTGAGTTCCTGTATGCAAAGGAAAATGGAAAACGACTGGAAGAAGAGGTGTATGCGGATGGGATTCCCAAAGAAGAGTTTGAATCTGTGATAGGAAAGTATTTTGATATCTCGGTTGAAGAGATGGAGCGTTATGGAAGATATAATGGAGAGACGGGACGATATCCGTGGAGTGCGATTGGAATCCGAAACCGGGTTCAGCAATTGCAGCCTTCATTTCCGGAGGTGGTGCGATGTGTGGAGAATGGGGACGGGACGGTGACGGCGTATGTGGAAGCGGTGTCGGTCGAGGAAGGGTTGGATTGCTACTACGCCCATGAGGTGACGCTTCGCAGGAAGGAGGACGGAAGTTACGTCTATGTGGGCAACCGAGTCAACCGGGAACAGTCTTTCTGTATTCCTGCATATAGGGCGAGACGGGAATTTGAAGGAATGATGGACTATGAATGAGAATAAGATGTGAGGAATGTGGATATGGAATGGGTAGATGGTAAGACGAGATGTCAGTGGGCGAATCCTAAGAATGAGCGGTATATCCGGTATCATGACGAGGAGTGGAGTGTTCCTGTGTATGACGACCATAAATTGTTTGAGATGTTGGTGTTAGAATCCTTTCAGGCAGGGCTATCCTGGGAGTGTGTGCTGAATAAGCAGGAGAATTTCCGGGAAGCGTTCGACTATTTTGATTTGGAAAAGGTCTGTGCTTATGACGAGGAGCGTATGGAGCGTCTCAGGGAGAATCCGGGGATTATCCGGAATAAGCGGAAGATTCAAAGCGCTGTGTCAAATGCGAAGGTTTTCCGCAGTATACAACAAGAGTTTGGAAGTTTTTCAGATTATATCTGGGGGTTTACGGAAGGCAAGGTTGTCTATGAGAAGGGGAAGTCACAGTCGGAGCTTTCGGATGAGGTATCGAAAGATTTGAAGAGAAGGGGCATGAATTTTGTCGGGACGACGATTATTTACGCCTACTTGCAGGCGATCGGAGTGATTTATTCCCATGAGGAGGGGTGCTTTCTGGAGCATTTTGGGGAGTCATGATAAAGTTGGGCTGTTGGAAAATGTTTTCTGGCGTTTTCCGGCGGCTCTTTTTGTATAAGTGCATTAAGAAACTTTTAAGATTTATGTTGAGTTTCTTTTAAGTGGGATATATTATAGTATCCGTGTAAGGAACATCAGGCGAATATACTGGTTTATCGAGCAGAGGATGTACCGGACGGAAGATATAAGGAACGGAGGAATGTCTATGGATGCGGAGACGATATTGGTTGTGGATGACAACAGGGAGATTGTGTATTCGATTAGTGAATTGCTGAAATATGAGGGGTATCAGGTGGTTAAGGCATATGACGGCATGGAGGCTCTGGAAGCATTGGAGAGGGAGAAAATAGATCTTATTTTGCTGGATGTGATGATGCCTAAGATGAATGGGCTGTCTGCTTTGATGAAGCTTAGGGAGCGGAGTAAGATTCCTGTGATTATTTTATCGGCGAAGACGGAGGAGAGCGACAAGGTGTCAGGGTTGGTGCTGGGAGCGGATGATTATGTGGAGAAGCCTTACCAGCCGGCGGAGTTGACGGCAAGGGTGAAAGCACATTTGCGGCGTTATCATGCCTGGGGAGCCGAAAAGCCTGAGACGGATGAAGACAGGATTGTCAATGGCGGTCTGGTGCTGGATAAAAAGCAGCGGCTTGTAATCGTGGAGGGGGAGGAGGTTCGGCTGACTGCGACGGAATATAAGATTTTTGAGCTTCTGATGGAGCATCCGGGACAGATTTTCCCGGCGGAGCAGATTTATGAGCTGTTGTGGAAGGAGCGGGCGGATTTTGCCGTGGAGAATACGGTCATGGTGCATATCCGCCATATCCGTGAGAAGGTGGAAATTGATGCTAAGAAACCGAGATATATAAAGGTGGTGTGGGGTATTGGATATAAAATGGAAAAGTTTAATTGAAAAGGGAGCTATTTTTTTGGAGAAGAAGTGGATTTCGGTTCCGGGATTAGTTCTGACAGTTCTCGGAGTGTTTGGTTTCGGAATCCAGGTTGTTTACCGCAGGTCTTATTCCACGGGGACTGTGCTGGGGTTTGGGATATTGCTGAATGTTTGTATGTGGTGTGGGATTTCGCTTCTTCTAAAGCAGTATTTGGAACGGAGGTATCAAGACTGGGACAATGGGCAGAAGCCTGGTATTGAAGAGTGGAGGTCGAGTGAGTCGGATTTCATGAAGCGGCTCTGCAAGATTTTTGCTTTGGCTGGATTAGTGGCAGTCTGGTATCTGTACGGACTTGTGAATGGTATCCGCATGTGGTTTGGCGGCGGGTACTATCACTATAATTATGCGACGGGCTATGTCCTGGTTTTTACGGTCTTGGTACAGTTTTTGGCTGCATGGTGGAGGAGCAGGAAGTTCTGGTACGGGAAATTGGATGATGTGTTCGACCGGATGGACGAGCGTTTACAGATGCGTCTTGCGGAAGCCTTGGAGATTGAACGGAAAAGCCTTGAGAAGGTGTCGCGCAGCGACCAGCTTAGGATTGATTTGATTACGAATGTTTCCCATGATTTGAAGACGCCCCTGACCTCTATGGTTGGTTATATTGAGCTGATTAAGAAGGAAGAATTGAGTGACGTCGTGCGGGATTATGTGGACGTGGTTTCTGCGCGGACAGAGAAGTTAAAGGAGATGATCAACAGTCTGTTCTCTCTGGCTAAAGCCAGCAGCGGGAATGTGGAGCTTAATAAGGAATGGTTAGAGGTAAATCGGCTGATAGAACAGATTTTTGCAGATATGGATGACCGGGTCAAGGGAAGCGGTATTGAGTTTGTGATGCAGCTTACAGGGGAAGATACGAAAGTCTTTTCAGATAATGCGTACTTTTACCGTATCTGTCAGAATTTGATTGAAAATGCGTTGAAGTATTCGGCCCAGGGAACCCGGGTATTTGTGAAGACGTATCAGAAGGACAGGACGGATGGGACGGGTATGGTTCAAGCGGAACTGATGGCTGGGCAGAAGAGTATTTGCATAGAGATTACCAATACAGCGAAGTATTTTATGGATTTCACGAAGGATGATATCGTGGAACGCTTTGCCCGCGGGGATCAAGCAAGGACCAGTGAGGGCAATGGGCTGGGACTGGCGATTGTGAGCGCTTATACGAAGGCATTAGGAGGAGAGTTTGACATCAGAATAGACTGCGACCAGTTTAAGGCTTGTCTGGAATTTGTAATTTGAAGACAGTATAGTTTCTTTTGGTGGAAAAGCACAAAAAGGGAAGAACTCACATAGACTATATCAAATACGCTTAGAGGTGCTTCTCTTGAAATCATTTCCCCAACCCCTCACAGCCGCAGAAGAAAGATATTATATGCAAAAATATACAGAGGGAGATCTTGAAGCGAAACATATCCTGATAGAGCGGAATCTGCGCCTCGTTGCACATATCGTAAAGAAATACCAGGCCTCCCCGGAAGACACGGAGGATCTGTTGTCCATAGGCACCATAGGTCTGATTAAGGCGGTTGTGACGTTTAACCCGGACAAATGCGTCAGGCTAGGCACCTACGCCGCGCGTTGTATTGAGAATGAGATTTTGATGTATATGCGGGCAAAAAAGAAATCGTCAAAGGAGATTTCGTTGTATGAGCCAATCGGAACCGATCGGGAGGGCAACGAAATACAGCTTTTCGACATTATTGAGACGGAAGAAGACGATGCGCACAGGAAGGTGGAATTGAGCGACGATATCAGGCTTTTGTATCACAAGGTGGAATCCGAACTGTCGCCGCGGGAACGGCTGGTACTGAAAATGCGGTACGGATTATATAATGAAGAAGAATATACCCAACGGGAGATCGCGAAGCAGTTAGGTATCTCCCGTTCTTACGTTTCAAGGATTGAAAAGAGCGCAATTGAGAAATTGCGGGGATATTTTTAGATGTGCTAGAGACTATAAGGACTTGCAAATGGATACCCTCCTAGTATCTATCATTGCAAGTCCTGATTCTTTGTCGAACTATTTTTCCTTATTCCTCTGCTCGTCTCAAAATATCGAACCTCGCTGGCCGAAGTATGCCATCCCCACATCCCAACTCCACATACAGCACCTGCTTCGCATGGGGCGCGCTCTCCTGCTCTTCTCCGTCCTCGTTGACGATCCGGCCCACCCGGACCTCCACATTCCGTCCGTCCGGTTTCATGATCTCAATCTGTTCCCCCACAGAGAATTTATTCCTCTGCTCGATCCGGAAGAGCCCGTCCCGCTCTTCCCCCACGGTTCCCAGATAAGTATACTCCTTTACATACGTGCTCTCATTATAGATCTGAGTATTCTCGTC